>Ga0335084_10000071_pt1 | contig 64116 bp, 62 predicted proteins | sample Lox_Sample_44_FD_206721 | JGI IMG/M metagenome (GOLD analysis project Ga0335084, IMG submission 206721) | Soil microbial communities from Loxahatchee National Wildlife Refuge, Florida, United States - Lox_Sample_4.4 | ecosystem: Environmental > Terrestrial > Soil > Wetlands | place: USA...
GAACCGGGTGTTCGGGCCGGACGCGCGCGAGTGGGCCTTCGCGACGTTCCGGGAGGCGCTGCAGCCACTGGCAGATGCCGGCAAGCTCGGCTACGTCCTGTTCCAGATGGCGCCCTGGGTGAAGTACCGGGAGCGCGCGGTGGAGTACCTGGCCTCGCTCCCGGCGCGCCTACCCGGGACGACCATCGCGGTGGAGTTCCGCGACGCCTCCTGGCTGCCCGACCACACCGAGGAGACCCTGGGCCTGCTGAGCGCTCGAGGGCTGGCCTACGTCTCGGTCGACGCCCCCCGCACCCCGGCATCGATCGATACCGCGGTGGCCCTGACCGCGCCCACCGCGGTCCTGCGCTTGCACGGGCGCAACCGGGAGGGCTTCATGAAGCAGCTCCAGGGGCGGGAGCCGAGCGTGGCCGAGAAGTACGGCTATCTCTACGACCGCGAGGAGCTCGCGGGCATCGTCGCGCGGGGCCGCGCGCTGGAGGGCCGGGCCCGTCGGGTGTACTTCAAGCTCAACAACAACGTAGGTGACGCACCAGCCATCAACGGCGAGGAAATCAAGGAGCTCCTCGGGCTCGAGATCGCCGACCGCTCGGAGGTGGAGGCGGAGTGGAGAAGCCGTCGCCGGACCGCCCGACGCCGGGCCTGAAGGCCCGGAATCTGCGTGATAGAATGACGCATCGAAAGCGGGCGGAGGCGGAGCGCGTGCCGATCTACGAGTACGAGTGCCAGGGCTGTCACCGGCGCCTCAGCCTGCTCATTCGCACGCTTGCCGCGGCCGAGGGCCCTCGATGTCCGCGCTGCGGCAGCGCCGAGCTGTCCCGCCTGATGTCCCGTTTCGCCACCGTGAAGTCCGAAGACGCCCGCCTCGATGCCCTCTCCGATCCATCCGGCTATGGAGACCTCGACGAGAACGACCCACGGAGCGTGGCGCAGTTCGTCAAGAAGATGGGCCATGAGATGGGGGAGGACCTGGGCGAGGATCTCGACGCCGCGATGGACGAGGCCATGGCCGAAGGTGATGGCGGCGGCGAAGACGGGGGCCTGATGGACCCGGGCGGCTCCGGCGACGCGGGAGACCTCTGAGCCCGATGCCCGAGCCCTCGCCCAAGCTTCTGAAAGTCGACGTGCTCCCCGATCTCGCCGTCCTCGACGAGGCGCGCTGGAACGCGCTGCTCGACTCCTCACGCCTGCCGTCCGTCTTCTTGACCTGGCAGTGGCAGACCGAGTGGAGCCAGGCCTTCGCGGCCGACCGGCCGCTGCAGATCCTGACCGCGACCTGCACCGACGGCACCCTGGCCGGTCTCCTCCCGCTCTACGAGGAGGTGCCGGGCCGCCTGCGGATCATCGGCGGCGTCGACATCTCCGACTACCTCGACGTGATCGCGCGAGCCGGCTCCGAGGAGGACGTCTGGCAGGCCCTGCTCCAGCACCGCGCGGGTCAGCCCGTCGAGTGGGACCTGCACGGCATTCGGGCCGCCTCGCCGACCGCCACGCTCCTGCCCGCGCTCGCCCCCGGCTCCGGGCTCGTGGCCACGGTGGAGCGGCAGGATCGCTGCCCGGTGCTGCCGCTGCCCAAGAGCTGGGACGAGTACCTCGCACGCCTGTCCGGCAAGGACCGGCACGAGCTGCGCCGCAAGATCCGGCGGCTCGAGCGCGAGCTGCCCGGCGCGACCCCGCGCTCGCACGGCGACGTCGCGGGCTGGGACGAGGCGATGACCCGATTCCTGACGCTGCACCGGCTCTCCAAGGTGGGCAAGGCGCGCTTCATGGACGAGCGGATGGAGCGGTTCTTCCGCGCGGCGACCGCCCGCCTGGCCGCCGCGGGCTGGGCTCGCCTGTGGTTCCTCGAGCACGAGGGGGCCGCGGTGGCCGCCTTCCTGTGTCTCGAGTACGCGGGCAGCGTCGGTCTCTACAACTCGGGATTCGATCCGGCCCGCGCGCAGCTGGCCCCGGGCATCGTGCTGCTCGCCCACGTCATCGCCGACGCGATCGAGCGCGGCTTCCCGGTCTTCGACTTCCTGCGTGGGGAGGAGCCGTACAAGTACGGCTTCGGCCCGGCGCCGGAGGACGTTCTCAACGTCCGGGTCGCCCCGTGAACCTCTCGATCGCGGTGCTCTCGGTGCACACTTGCCCCCTGGCCGCCCTCGGCGGGAAGGAGACGGGTGGGATGAACGTCTACGTGCGGCAGACCGCGCGGGAGCTCGGGCGCATGGGCGTGCACGTCGACGTCTTCACCCGGTCACAGAACTCGACGATCCCGCGCGTGGTGGAGCTGGGGCCGGGTGCGCGGGTGGTGCACCTGCCCGCGGGGCCGGAGGCCCCGATGCCCCGCGAGGCGCTGCACCGCCATCTCGACGAGTTCGCGGCCGGCGTCGAGGGCTTCGCGCGCGAGCACGACGTCCGGTACGACCTGATCCACTCCCACTACTGGCTCTCCGGGGTGGCCGGGCTGCGGCTGCGCGAGACGTGGGGCACGCCGCTCGTGCACATGTTCCACACGTTGGGGCGACTCAAGAACGCGGTGGCCCAGAGCCCGGCCGAGCTCGAGCCGTCGCTCCGCATCGACGAGGAGACCCGCATCGTCGCCCAGGCCGACCGCATCGTGGCCGCGAACGTGGTGGAGCGCGCGCATATGGTCTGGTACTACGGGGCGCGCACCGATCGCATCGCGGTGATCCCGTGCGGGGTCGACACCGAGCTGTTCCAGCCGATGGATCCGGCCAAGGCCAAGGACTTGCTCGAGCTGCCGCCCGATCCGCTCCTGCTCTACGTCGGGCGGCTGCAGCCGATCAAGGGGCTCGAGACCCTGCTGGAGGCGATGGTCGCGGTTCCCGAGCCGGCCGATCTCCTGATCGTGGGCGGAGATCAGGACGAGCCGGAGAACGGGCACGGGGCCGCGCTGCGCAAGCAGGTGGCCGCGCTGGGGCTCGGGCGGCGCGTCCGGTTCCTCGGCTCGCAGCCGCAGCGGCGGCTGCGGCTCTTCTACGCGGCCGCCGACGCCACCGTGATGCCGTCGTACTACGAGTCGTTCGGCATGGTGGCCCTCGAGGCCATGGCCTGTGGTAGCCCGGTCGTCGCCTCGCGCGTGGGCGGGCTCACCACGACCGTGCAGGACGGCGTGACCGGGCGGCTCGTGCCGGAGGGCGATCCCGCCGCGCTGGCCGCCGCCATCACCGGGCTCGTGGGGAGCCCGGAGGGCCGGCGCCTCGGCCAGCAGGCGACGCGCTGGGCCGCCGACCACCGCTGGCCCTGCGTGGCGGAGGCGGTGTGCCGCCTCTACTCGGAGCTGCGCCCGGCCGCCGAGCAGCATCTCTCCCACGCCCCGTGCAGGAGCTGGTCATGACAACTCGAGGCGCAGGATCTCCCGTCACCGTGAACGGCCGGCGCTACGCGTGGCCGGACCGCCCGCTGGTCGTCGTGTGCGTCGACGGCTGCGAGCCGGACTACATACGACAGGCCGTCGCGGCGGGCGCGATGCCGTACCTGGCTTCCGCGCTGCCCAGCGGGACCGAGCGGCTCGCCGACTGCGTGGTGCCGAGCTTCACGAATCCCAACAATCTCTCGATCGTGACCGGCGTGCCGCCGTCGGCGCACGGCATCTGCGGCAACTACTTCTTCGACCGTGACGCCGGCGCCGAGGTCATGATGAACGACCCCCGCTACCTGCGCTGCGGGACGATCCTGGCCGCCTTCGCCGGGCAAGGCGCGCGCGTGGCGGTGGTGACCGCGAAGGACAAGCTGCGGCGGCTGCTCGGCGACAAGATGTCCGGGATCTGCTTCTCGGCCGAGAAAGCCAACGAGACCACCGTGGCCGAACACGGGATCGCGGATGGGCTCGGCCTGGTCGGGATGCCGCTGCCGTCGGTGTACAGCGCCGACCTCTCCGAGTTCGTGTTCGCGGCGGGCGTCAAGCTGATGGAGTCGGTGCGCCCGGACATCACGTACCTCTCCACCACCGACTACGTCCAGCACAAGCACGCGCCGGGCTCGGCGGACGCCAACGAGTTCTACGGGATGATGGACGGCTACTTCGCGAAGCTGGCCGGTCTCGGCGCCACGCTCGCGATCACCGCCGACCACGGCATGAACGCCAAGACCGACGCGGCGGGCCGGCCGCGGGTGATCTACCTGCAAGACCACCTCGACGAGTGGCTCGGCGCGGGGACGGCCCGGGTGATCCTGCCCATCACCGACCCCTACGTGGTGCACCATGGCGCGCTCGGCTCCTTCGCGACGGTCTACCTTCCAGAAGGTGCAGATCTCGCTGAGCTGCAGAAGCGGCTGGCGTCCCTGGCCGGCATGGAGGTCGTCCTCGGCCGCGACGCGGCCTGCCGACGCTTCGAGCTGCCGCCGGACCGCGTGGGCGACATCGTGGCGGTCTCGGAGCGCCACGTGGTGCTCGGCACCAGCGAGGCCCGCCACGACCTCTCGGGCCTCGACGCCCCGCTGCGCTCCCACGGCGGGATCAGCGAGCAGACCGTGCCGCTGCTCCTGAACCGGCCGACCCCGGGCGTACCCGCCCGCCGCCGCCTCCGGAACTTCGACATCTTCGACCTCGCCCTCAACCAGTCCCAGTAAGCTCTTGCGGCCTTCGGTGCAGTAGCGCTGTGACCGATCATGCGCGAGTCGCGGTTGTCGGCGGCGGCATCGTCGGGGCGAGCGTCGCGTACCACCTGACCCGGCTCGGCTGGCGGGACGTGGTGCTGCTGGAGCAGGGGAGCCTCTCCTGCGGGACGACGTGGCACGCGGCGGGGCTGGTCGGCCAGCTCCGCTCCTCGAGCAACCTCACCCGGCTGATCCGCTACAGCGTCGACCTCTACGGCCGGCTCGAGGCGGAAACCGGCCAGTCTACCGGCTGGAAGCGCTGCGGGAGCATCAGCGTGGCGCGCACCGCCGAGCGCATGGTGCAGCTCAAGCGCAACGCCTCGGTGGCCAACGCCTACGGCATCGAGGCCCACGTCATCAGCCGGGAGGAGGCGGCCGCGCGCTATCCGCTGATGCGGATCGACGACCTGGTCGGGGCGGTGTGGATCCCGGGCGATGGCAAGGCCAATCCGGCGGACGTCACCCAGGCGCTCGCGCGGGGGGCCCGCGCAGGTGGCGCCCGGCTCCTCGAGGGCGTGAAGGTCACCGGCGTCAAGGTGGTGGACGGCGCGGTCGCGGGCGTGGAGACCTCGGCGGGCCCCATCGCCACCGAGATCCTGGTCAACTGCGCCGGGATGTGGGCCCGCGAGCTCGGGCGCATGAGCGGCGTCACGATCCCCTTGCACGCCTGCGAGCACATGTACATCGTCACCCAGCCCATCGCCGCCGTCGCCTCGGACCTGCCGGTCCTGCGCGACCCCGACGGCCACATCTACGTGAAGGAGGAGGTGCACGGCCTCCTGATGGGCGGCTTCGACCCGTGGGCCAAACCGTGGGGCACCGAGGGCATCCCGGAGGGCTTCTCGTTCTCCACACTCAAGGAGGACTGGGAGAAGTTCGAGGTCCTCATGACCAACGCGATCAAGCGGCTGCCCGCGCTCGAGACCGCGGAGGTGCGCACGTTCCTGAACGGCCCCGAGTCGTTCACTCCCGACAACTACTTCATCCTGGGCGAGGCCCCCGAGGTGCGCCGCTACTACGTCGGGGCCGGCTTCTGCTCGGGGGGCATCGCGGCGGCGGGCGGGGCCGGGCGGGCGCTCGCCGAGTGGATCGTGGAGGACCGGCCGCCCATGGACCTCTGGCAGGCCGACATCCGGCGCTTCGCGCCCTTCCACGCCGATCGGCGCTTCCTGCGTGAGCGGGTCAGCGAGATCGTGGGGGTGCACTACAACATCGCGTTCCCCAACCGGGAGCTGACGAGCGGGCGTGGGCTGAGGCGGTCGCCCTTGCACGAGCGGCTGCGCGCGCGGGGGGCCTCGTTCGGCGCCAAGATGGGCTGGGAGCGGGCCAACTGGTTCGCGCCGGCCGGCGTCGATCCCACGCCGGTGTACTCCTTCGGCCGCCAGAACTGGTTCGACTACTCGGCCGCCGAGCACCGCGCGGCCCGGGAGGCGGTGGCGGTCTTCGACCAGACCTCGTTCTCGAAGCTCCGCATCGACGGCACGGACGCCGAGGCGACGCTGCAGCGTCTGTGCGCCAACGACGTGGCGGTCCCGCCCGGCCGCATCGTCTACACCGCGATGCTCAACGAGCAGGGCGGCTTCGAGAGTGACCTCACCGTGACGCGCCTGACCGGCGACGCCTATCTGGTCGTCACCGGCTCCGCCCAGACCACGCGCGATCTCGACTGGATCCGCCGGCACCTGCCCGCGGGCGCGCGCGTCGCCGTCACCGACGTGACCGACACCCTCGCGGTGCTCGGCCTCATGGGCCCGCGGTCGCGCGAGCTGCTCGCGCGCGTGAGCGGAGCCGATCTCGGCAACGCGGCGTTCCCCTTCGGGGCCTCGCGGGAGATCGCAGTCGGCCGCGCGACCGTACGGGCCTCGCGCATCACCTACGTGGGCGAGCTGGGCTGGGAGCTGTACGTCCCGGGGGCGGACGCACCGGGCGTATACGACGCCCTCTGGGACGCCGGCCGGGACCTCGGGCTTCGCGACGCGGGCTACTATGCGATGGAGACGCTCAGGCTCGAGAAGGCGTACCGAGCGTGGGGCCGGGACGTCACCATCGACGACACGCCCTGGGAGGCCGGCCTGGGCGCAGCGGTGCGCCTGGACAAGCCGGTGCCGTTCATCGGCCGGGAAGCGCTGCGGCGCCGTCGGGACGAGCCGCTCACGAAGCGCCTGCTCACCTTCGTGCTGGAGGACGACGCGGCGCTGCCCTGGGGCGACGAGCCGATCCTGCGCGACGGACGCGTGGTGGGAGCGGTGACCTCCGCGGGCTTCGGGCACACACTCGGCCGGGCGGTCGCGATGGGCTACGTCCGCGATGCCGAGGTGGTGGATCAGCGGTACATTGACCGCGGGGTCTTCGCGCTGGACATCGCGGGCGAGCGCATCCCGGCCCGGGCCGGGCTCGCCGCCCCATACGATCCGCGCGGGCTGCGGATCAAGGGCTGAGCCGGAAGGGGAGAGGATCACGCGCCATGAATGACCAGCCGCGCGAGCCGTTTCTGCTGACGCCGGGGCCGCTCACCACCACGCGGGCGACCAAGGAGGCGATGCTGCGCGACTGGGGCTCGCGCGATGGGGAGTTCATCGCCATGAACGCGCGCGTTCGGCGGCGGCTGCTCGAGCTCGTGCACGGCGAAGCCAGCCACGTGTGCGTGCCTCTGCAGGGCAGCGGCACGTTCATCGTCGAGGCCATGATCGGCACGCTGGTGCCACCCCGGGGCAAGCTGCTGGTGCTGGTGAACGGCGCCTACGGCCGGCGCATGGTCCGGATCTGCGAGTACTACCGCCGCGCCTGCGAGGTGCAGGAGACCGCGGAGGACCAGCCGGTCGATCCGGCGGCCCTCGACGCGAGGCTCGCGGGCGACCCCGCGATCGGCCACGTGGTGGTGGTCCAGTGCGAGACGACCTCGGGCGTGCTGAACCCGATCGAGGACGTGGCCGCGGTGACCGCACGGCACCGCCGTCGCCTGCTGATCGACGCGATGAGCGCGTTCGGCGCGCTGCCGCTCGACGCGCGCCTGACCCCGTTCGACGCGGTGGTGGCCTCGGCCAACAAGTGCCTCGAGGGCGTGCCGGGCGTGGGCTTCGCCATCGTGCGGCGCCAGGCTCTGGAGGAGGCGCGGGGCCAGGCCCCGTCGCTCAGCCTCGACCTGCACGACCAGTGGGCCGCGATGGAGAAGAACGGGCAGTGGCGCTTCACGCCGCCCACCCACGTGATCGCGGCCCTGGACCGGGCGCTCGAGCAGCATGCGGCCGAGGGCGGCGTGGCCGGCCGCGGCGGCCGCTACCGCCGCAACTGCGACCTGCTGGTGGCGGGGCTGCGCGGCCTGGGCTTCGAGACGCTGCTGCCGGACCGGCTGCAGGCGCCCATCATCGTGACCGTGCGCATGCCCGCGGACCCGAAGTTCCACTTCGAGACGTTCTACGAGCGGCTCGGCCAGCGCGGCTACGTGATTTACCCAGGCAAGCTCACGGTGGCCGACAGCTTCCGCATCGGCTGTATCGGGGCCCTCGGGGAGGCCGAGATGCGCGGCGTGCTCCGGGCCATCGCGGAGGTCACCGCCGAGCTCGGGGTGGCGTCCTGCGCCCCCGCCCGGGCGTAGGACGCGACGAGCGTGCGCTGGACTCGAGGCGAGCGAAGCTCGGACATCGAGGATCGTCGCGGCGAGGCCCCCTCCGGCGGCATGGGGATGCGCGTGGGCGGCGGCCTGGGGATCGGCGGCGTGCTGATCCTGCTGGTGCTGAGCCTGGTCTTCGGCCAGAACTTCTTCGCGCTGCTCGATGGTGGCGGCGACGTCTCCACCGGACCGGGCGGCGGCGCGCCAACCGCACCGGCCCGCAAGGCCTCCCCGGCGGAGGAGCAGCTCGCGGACTTCGTGTCCTTCGTGCTCGACGACGTGCAGAACACCTGGACCCGCGAGTTCCAGCGGCTCGGCCGGGACTACGAGCGGGCGCGTCTGGTGCTGTTCACCGACGCCACCCGCTCCGGCTGCGGCTTCGCGGAGTCCAGCGCCGGACCGTTCTACTGTCCCGAGGACCGCAAGGTCTACATCGACCTCGGTTTCTACAACGAGCTCCGGAGCCGATTCGGGGCGCCCGGCGATTTCGCCCAGGCCTACGTGCTCGCCCACGAGATCGGCCACCACGTCCAGCACCTGCTTGGCGTCACCGATCAGGTGCGCTCGCAGCAGGGCAGCAGCCAGGAGCGGGCCAACGCGCTCTCGGTGCGGCTGGAGCTGCAGGCCGACTGCCTGGCCGGCGTGTGGGCCCACTCGACCAGCGAGCGGCGGCTCCTCGAGGAGGGCGACGTCGAAGAGGCGCTGGGCGCCGCGTCCGCGGTCGGCGATGACCGGATCCAGAAGCAGGCGGGCGGCCTGGTCAGCCCGGAGACCTGGACCCACGGCTCGGCCAAGCAGCGGGCCGGCTGGCTCCGGCGGGGCCTCGAGACGGGGCGGATCCAGGACTGCGATACCTTCCGCACCGCGCTTCCCGGCGTCGAGCGACGGGCGCCCGTCCGCTCCCGGTAGGCCCACCCGCGGGGGATCGCTCGGGTGGTGTGCTAGACTCGCCGCCTGATGGAGGGGCTTCTCGACGTTCGCGGCCTCCGCACCTACTTCCACACCTCGGCGGGCGTGATCCGCGCGGTGGACGGCGTGTCGTGGGACGTCCGCAAGGGCGAGACGGTGGCCCTGGTCGGCGAGTCGGGCTGCGGCAAGTCGGTCAGCGCGCTCTCGGTGATGCGCCTGGTGTCGCAGCCGGCCGGGCGCATCGAGGCCGGCGAGATCCTGTTCAAGGGCCGCAACCTGCTCGCGCTCTCCGAGGAGGAGATGCGTCAGGTGCGCGGCCGGGAGATCGGCATGATCTTCCAGGAGCCGATGACGTCGCTGAACCCGGTGCTGACCATCGGACGGCAGCTCACCGAGCCGCTCGAGGTCCATCTCAACATGAACCGGGCGCAGTCCCACGCCCGGGCGGTCGAGCTGCTCTCGCTGGTCGGTATCCCGGACGGCGCGCGCCGGCTACGGCAGTTCCCGCATCAGTTCAGCGGCGGGATGCGACAGCGCATCATGATCGCGATGGCGCTGGCCTGCAATCCGGCCCTGATCCTGGCGGACGAGCCGACCACCGCGCTCGACGTGACGATCCAGGCCCAGATCCTCGAGCTGATGAAGAGCCTCTCGCGCCGCCTCGGCGTCGCCATCCTGATGATCACGCACAATCTGGGGGTGGTGGCGCGCTACGCGGATCGGGTCAATGTGATGTACGCGGGCAAGATCGTCGAGCGGGCGACCGCGCGCGAGACCTACGCCAATCCGCGCCACCCGTACACGCTCGGGCTCCTGCGCTCGGTGCCGCGCCTCGACGAGCCGCGCCGGGCCAAGCTCCAGCCGATCCCCGGCCAGCCGCCCGATCTCTCGCGCCTGCCCGCGGGCTGCTCGTTCGCTCCCCGCTGCGCCTACGCGGTCGACCGCTGTCGGCAGGAGATCCCGCCGCTCGAGGCGGTCGCCACCGACCACGTCTCGGCCTGCTGGCTGGCCCGGGACCTCCCCACCGCAATCCCCGCAACCGCCTGATGCCCACCCCGGCAAACCGGACACTCCGATGAGCCCGAAGGGCGAAGAGGCCCCGACGCCGCAGCCCGCTCCAAGAATCCCGAAGGGCGAAGAGGCCCCGACGCCGCGCGAGATGGACTTGCAACAGCCGATTCTCGAAGTCCGGAACCTGGTGAAGCATTTCCAGGTCGGCGGGGGACTCTTCGGGGGCGCGCCCGCGGTGGTCAAGGCGGTGGATGGTGTGAGCTTCGACATCCGGCGGGGCGAGACCCTGGGCCTGGTTGGCGAGTCGGGCTGCGGCAAGACCACCACCGGACGCTGCATCCTGCGCCTCGAGCCCGTCACGAGCGGGGAGGTCATCTTCGAGGGCCGTGACCTGTCGAAGCTCTCTGGCACCGAGCTGCGCGGTCTGCGCCGCCGGATGCAGGTGATCTTTCAGGATCCCTACTCCTCGCTGAACCCTCGGATGACGGTCGGGCAGATCATCGCGGAGCCGCTCAGCGTGCACGGCATCGTGCCGGACCGCTCCGCGCGCGCGGCGCGGGTCCAGGAGCTGCTGCGACACGCCGGGCTGCTGCCGGCCATGGCCCGTCGCTACCCGCACGAGCTCTCCGGCGGCCAGCGGCAACGTGTCGGCATCGCCCGGGCGCTGGCCATGGAGCCGAGCCTGATCGTCTGCGACGAGCCGGTCTCGGCGCTCGACGTCTCGATCCAGGCCCAGATCATCAACCTGCTGGAAGAGCTCCAGGCCGAGTTCGGGCTGACGTACCTGTTCGTGGCCCACGACCTCTCGGTGGTGCGCCACATCTCCGACCGGGTGGCCGTCATGTACCTGGGCAAAATCGTGGAGATCACCGACCGCAAGTCGCTCTACGAGGACCCGCAACATCCGTATACGAAGGCCCTGCTCTCGGCCGTGCCCATCCCGGACCCGGCGGTGGAGGCCCAGCGCGAGCACGTGGTCCTGGGCGGGGAAGTGCCGAGCCCCCTGAATCCACCAGCCGGCTGTGTCTTCCACCCGCGCTGCCCGATCGCGGTGGCCGAGTGCCGGACGGTGCTGCCCCAGCTGCGAGAGATCAAGCCCGGCCACCACGCCGCCTGCATCCGGCTCTAGGAGGGTCCCCGAACCTTGACAGGAGGGACCAAGCGCCGTAAAGTAGCGAAACTCGGACGGAACCAGTACCCACCTTGACGGATTGATTCTTCAAAGGATCGGATCGCCCATCTCATCGGGGAGGTGGCCCATGCGCCATCGGAACATGTGGATCGTGTCGGCTCTCGTCGCTCTCACCCTCGCGGTGTCCGGCGGCTGGGGAGCATCGGCCGTCGCTCAGGACAAGCCACGCCAGGGCGGTGAGCTCATCTTCGTCGTACCGTCGGAGCCGCCCTCCTACGACGCGCACCAGGAGGAGACCTTCGGGCTGATCCATCCGACCGCCCCGCACTACAACACGCTGATGCGGGTGGATCCGTTCGACAAGACCGGGACGAAGCCGGTCGGCGACCTGGCCGAGTCCTGGACGATCTCCAAGGACGGCATGGTCTACACCTTCAAGCTCCGCAAGGGCGTGAAGTTCCACGACGGCAGCGAGATGACGTCGAAGGACGTCAAGGCCTCCTACGACCGGATCATCTTCCCGCCCGCCGGCATCAAGTCACTGCGCAAGGACTCCTACGCTTCGGTGGAGGTCGTCGAGGCGCCGGACCCGTACACGGTGCGCTTCCGCCTCAAGTACCCCGAGTCCTCGCTGCTCCTGAACCTCGCCTCGCCCTGGAACTGGATCTACAAGGCCGACATCCTGGCCAAGGACCAGCACTGGTACGAGACGCACGTGATGGGCACCGGGCCCTTCACCTTCGTCTCCCACGTCAAGGGCTCGGAGTGGATCGGCAAGCGCAATCCCAACTACTGGGACAAGGGCAAGCCCTACCTCGACGGCTACCGCGCGCTCTTCGTGAGCTCGTCCGCCCAGCAGGTCGCCGCGGTCCGGGCCGGTCGCGCCCACATCCAGTTCCGGAGCTTTAGCCCGCCCGAGCGGGACCAGCTGGTCTCGGCCCTCGGCGACAAGATCACGGTGCAGGAGAGCCCCTGGGACTGCCTGAACTTCGTCTCGATGCACCACGAGAAGAAGCCATTCGACGACAAGCGCGTGCGCCGCGCCCTGTCGCTGGCCCTCGATCGCTACGAGGGCTCCAAGAACCTCTCGAAGATCACGCTCGTGAAGGACGTGGGCGGCATCCAGGTGCCGGGCACCCCGTACGCGACGCCGCCGGCCGACCTCGAGAAGCTCGCGGGCTACGGTCACGACATTGCCGCAAACCGCGCCGAGGCCAAGCGGCTGCTCAAGGAAGCCGGGGTACCGGACGGCTTCTCGTTCACGTTCAAGAACCGCGGCATCCCGCACCCCTACGAGCCGCTGGGCATCTGGCTCATCGACCAGTGGCGGCAGATCGGCCTCAACGTCAAGCAGGAGATCGTCGAGGCTTCCGCCTATCACCCGATGCTCAAGCGGGGTGACTTCGAGGTGGCGATGGACTTTCAGTGCGGCTTCATCGTGGAGCCGGATCTGGACCTGGCGCGCTTCGTGAGCGACTCGGACGCGAACTACGGCAAGCACAAGGACAAGGAGATCGACGACCTTTACCGCAAGCAGTCTCGGGCGGTGGATCCGGAGGAGCGGAAGAAGTACGTCCGGGCCCTCGAGAAGCGGCTCCTCGACGAGGAGGCGCACGTGATCTACACGCTGCAGTGGCACCGAATCGTCGCCCACAGCTCCAAGGTCAAGGGGTGGACCATTACCCCCAGCCACTATCTGAACAACCAGCTGGACACAGTCTGGCTGACGGAGTAGTCGAGCCCACGAGGTCCGGGTCGCCGCTGGCCCGGACCTCGCGCCATCGTCGCCCATGTGGAAGTACCTGCTGAAGCGATTCCTCCTCATGTTCCCCACTCTCTTCGGGGTGGCGGTGGTGACCTTTTTCCTCATTCGCGTGATCCCGGGCGACGTGGTGGAGCTCCGGCTGGCCGGAGACCGCGGCTCGGTGTCGGACGATGTCCTCCGACAGGAGCGGGCGCGCTTCGGGCTGGACCAGCCGGTCTGGAAGCAGTTCGTGGTGTGGACGACGGGGGTCGCGCGGCTCGACTTCGGCACGTCGATGTGGACGGGCTCGCCGATCTGGGACGAGATCAAGCTCCGCTTCGCGCTGTCGCTGCAGGTGGCGCTGATGGCGACGGTGATCGCGGTCCTGCTGGCCCTGCCGCTCGGCGTGCTGGCCGCGCTGAAGCAGGACACGTGGGTCGACTACGCGGTGCGGATCTTCTCGATCGCGGGGTTGGCCTGTCCGTCGTTCTGGCTGGGCATCGTCTTCATCCTTGCGTTCCTGATCATCTTTCGGTGGCTGCCGCCGATGGTCTACACGCCTTTCTGGGTGAACCCCTGGCAGAACATGCTGCAGCTCATCTGGCCCGCCCTCGCGGTCGGGTACCGGTACTCGGCGGTGGCGACCCGCATGACCCGGTCGGCCATGCTCGAGGTGCTGCGTGAGGACTACGTGAGGACCGCCCGCGCCAAGGGCCTGGTGCAGCGGCTGATCCTGGTCCGCCACGCGCTCAAGAACGCGATGCTCCCGGTGGTGACGGTGATCGCGCTGGAGTTTGCCTTCCTCATCGGCGGTCTCGTGGTCACCGAGCAGGTCTTCAACCTCAACGGCATCGGGCTGCTTCTGGTCCAGGCCGTGGCCCATCGTGACTACACGCTGATCCAGGCTCTCGTGATGCTGGTGGCCGGAATCTTCATCATGGTGAACTTTCTGATGGACGCCATGTACGCCTGGCTGGATCCGCGCATCCGGTACCGCTAGCCCATGGCTATCACCACGCCGATCGATCAGGTGCCCGCGCAGGACGTCGAGGCGTCATCCGGCGCCCGCTGGTGGGGCGCGGTCCGGGACTTCGCGCGACGTCGCACGCTGGGCGCGATCGGCGCGCTGGTGGTGACCGGGATGATCGTGGTCGGGGTGTTCGCCGGGCTGCTGGCGCCGTATGATCCGCTCGCGGTCGACTTCGGCGCGATGCTGGCCGCGCCCAGCGCCTCGCACTGGCTGGGCACCGACGCCTTCGGGCGCGACGTGCTCTCCCGGCTGATCTACGGCTCGAGGACCGCCCTCCTGGTGGGTTTCGGCTCCGCGGTGCTCGGCGCCACCGTGGGCGCGGTCCTGGGGGTGGGGAGCGCCTACTTCGGCGGGCGCATCGACCTCCTGCTGCAGCGGTTCATGGACATCTTTCTGTCGTTTCCGCTGATCGTGCTGGCCCTCGCGCTGGTCGCGGTCCTCGGTAACAGCATCCCGAACGTGATCATGGCGATCACGGTCCCGATGATCCCGCGCGCTGCGCTCGTCATCCGCTCCTCCGCGCTGGCCATCCGCGAGATGCCCTACGTGGACGCGGCCCGGGCGGCCGGCTTCGGCCACGCCCGGATCATCCTGCGCCACATGCTCCCGAACGTGATGGCTCCTTACCTCATCATGCTGACCGCGTTCCTCAGCCAGGCGATCCTGGCCGAGGCCTCGCTGTCGTTCCTGGGCCTCGGCGTGCAGGAGCCGACCGCCGCGTGGGGTCTGATGCTGCGGGGGGCCGCGGTGGACTTCGCGGAGGCGGCCCCGTGGATGGCGCTGTTCCCGGGCCTGGCCATCAGCCTCGCCGTGTTCGCGTTCAATCTCTTCGGCGACTCGCTTCGCGACGCGCTCGACCCGAAGCTCCGCACCCTCTAGCCGACGGGTCAAACGCCTTGACACGTATCGGGCGAGTTGATACAAGTATTTGGGTTTCAAGGCGGTTTTCCCGGGTTACCGGTTAACAGGAGGCCGGAATGGCGTATATCATCGCTGAGCCCTGCATCAACGTGAAGGACAAGGCCTGCGTCGAGGTCTGCCCCGTGGACTGCATCTACGAGGGTGAGACCATGCTCTACATCCACCCGGATGAGTGCATCGACTGCGGGGCTTGCGAGCCCGTCTGCCCGGTGAAGGCGATCTTCGCGGAAGACGAGACACCAGCCAACTGGAAGAACTTCATCGAGCTGAACAAGCAGTTCTTCAAGGACAATCCAGGCGTCAAGCCGGCCACCAAGGCCTAGGCGAGCCGTCGCCCGCTCGTGGTACGGGGACCCGCAGGTGCGGGTCCCTTTTTTTGCCCACTGCGGCTCGTGCCCACGCGCGACGGCAGCCGCCGACGATGGCTGCACACGACCGGGTGCACGAGCGCCCGCCGTCCGCGCGGATACCGACGAGTGCCGATGGATCCGCCGCTTGGATCACCGAAATGCTCATCTGGCACAGGCCTTGCCGCGCTCTCGGCGCATGACAACCGCACTGATGCCCGCTCCCGAGCCCGCTCCGCGTCCGTCCCCGCCCCGCGTGCCGAAGGGTCTCTCCGGCTCGGCGGCGCTGCCCTCGGCGCCCGCCCGACCGCTGCCCGGCTTCCACGGCGCGGTCTCGGATTTCAAGCGTCGCCTGATCGAGGCCACGCTCACCCAGTCCGGCGGCAACCGCACGCGGGCCGCGCGGGCTCTGGGCCTCCAGCGCACGTACCTCCTGCGCCTCATCCGGGAGTTCGAGGTCCGCGTCCCGCCCGCGACGCTGCCGCCGCGGCGCGGGGAGGCGTTGACGCCACCGCCGCAAACACGTTGACACCCGGTCGCGCCCCGGTTTGAAATGGACGCGTGAGCGACGTGTGGATCGCCGGAGCGGGGATGACCCGCTTCGGCCGGCGCGACGAGAACCTGCCCGATCTCATGGCGGAGGCGGCCCTCATCGCCATGATCGACGCCGGCATCGAGCGGCCGGATGGGCTCGTGGTGGCCGCCATGAACCCCGAGGAGTTCACCGGCGAGGGCAACTTCGGCTCGCTGATCGGCACCCGGCTCGGCCTCTCGCACGTGCCGGCCCTGCGGGTGGAGACGGCCACCTCCTCGGGGGCGGCCGCGGTGTACGCAGCCTTCGCCGCGATCTCCGCAGGCCTTCATCGCTCAATCCTGGTGGTGGGCGGTGAGAAGATGACGCACTTGCCGACGCCGCGGGTCTCCGAGATCATCGGCCGCTCGATCGATCCCCACGAGAAGAGCTACGGCACCACGATGCCGGCGCTCGCCGGGCTCGTCACGCGCGCGGTCATGCAGCGGCGCGGCCTCGGACTCAGGGAGATCTCGCAGGTCGCGGTGAAGAACCACGCCCACGGTGCCCGCAATCCCTACGCGCACTTCCGGGAGCCGGTCACCCTGGAGATGGTGATGGAGAGCCGGCTGGTGGCCGACCCGCTGCGGCTCTTCCACTGCTGCCCAATCTCGGACGGCGGCGCCGCGATCCTGCTCACCGCGGAGCGCCGCGCGGTGCGCATCGCGGGCATCGGGCAGGGGGCCGACTCGATCGCGGTGCGCTACCGGACCGATCTCACCTCCTTCCGCGCCACCCAGGCCGCGGCGGAGGCTGCGTATCGCATGGCCGGTTTCGGGGCCGCGCGGGTCGAGGTCGCGGAGATCCACGATGCCTTCGCGCCCTTCGAGCTGATCTCGCTGGAGGACACCGGGCTGGTGCCGCCGGGCAAAGCTGGACGGGCCACCCTCGACGGCGAGACCGCCATCGGCGGGCGGCTCCCCGTGAACCCCTCCGGCGGGCTCAAGGCGCGAGGCCATCCGCTGGCCGCCACCGGCATCTCGCAGCTCGTCGAGCTGTGCTGGCAGCTGCGGGGCACCGCCGAGGGCCGACAGGTCAAGGCCCGCGTTGGCCTCGCCCAGTCCATCGGCGGGCTCGCCACCAACAACTGGGTGACGCTGGTCGAGGCCGCCCGCTGATGCCCGAGGAGCTGCGCGCCTCGCGCTGCCCGCGGTGCCGGCGCCTCGTGGTGCCGCCCGCCAGCCTCTGTCCCGACCACCCGGTCAAGATGGAGGCGGCGGCGCTGCCTCCGCTGGGCGAGGTGGTCTCGTTCACGACGCTGCACTCGCCGCCGGAAGGCTTTCGTGCTCCGCTGCACCTCGCCCTCGTCGAGCTGGAAGGGGGCGCGCGGCTCTTCTGCCACGGCGCCGCGACCGAGGGCGTGAAGATCGGCTCGCGGGTCTCGGTGGAAGCGGTCGATTCCGTGTTCTACTTCTCGCACATGGGATTCACGGATCGGGCGCGGCTGTTCTGGCGGCGCGCCGGCGCACGCGGCGAGCGGGTCGCCGCCATCGGCAAGAGCGTCGTCAAAGGCATGTGGAACAGGAGGCCCCGTGGCGAAGACTAAGATCCGCTCCCGCAAGACTGCAGCCCCGCGACCCGGTCCCAAGCCGGCCGGTCGCGCCGCCGCCCGGCCCCCGCTGCACGGCGTGCGCGTCATCGATCTCACCCGCGTCCTGGCCGGACCCTTCTGCGCGATGTCGCTCGGCGACATGGGCGCCGAGGTCATCAAGATCGAGGAGCCTGGCAAGGGCGACGACACCCGCGGCTGGCCGCCGTTCGTGAGCGGCGAGGCGACCTACTTCCTCTCGGTGAACCGGAACAAGAAGAGCCTCACGCTCAACATGAAGGCGCCCGAGGGGCAGGCGATCCTGAGGAAGCTGCTCGCCTCCGCCGACGTGGTGCTGGAGAACTTCCGTCCCGGCACCATGGAGCGCCTGGGCTTCGGCTACGAGACGCTGAGAAAGGTCAATCCCAAGCTGGTGTACTGCTCGATCTCGGGCTTCGGCGAGAGCGGGCCCGAGGCCCACCGGCCGGGTTACGATCTGATCGTGCAGGGCGAGTCGGGCGTCATGGACATCACCGGCTTCCCGGACGGCCCGCCGGTCAAGGTGGGCAACTCGATCGGCGATCTGGTGGCAGGCATGGCCGCCGCCCAGGGCATCACGCTGGCGCTGCTGAGCCGCGAGAAGACCGGCCGGGGCCAGAAGGTCGAGATCGGCATGCTCGACGTGATGGCCTCGCTGCTCACCTACCAGGCCGGGCTCTACTGGAACGCGGGCGGTCGCCCCGCGCGCCGCGGCAACGAGCATCCCTCGATCGTGCCGTACGAGGTGTTCAAGGCGAAGGACGTCTACATCACACTCGGGGTGGCCAACAACTCGCTGTGGGAGCGCACCTGCCGCGCGCTGGAGCGCGAGGATCTGATCCGGGATCCGCGCTTCGACACCGAGGCCAACCGGGTCGCGAACCGCAAGGTGCTGGTCCCGCTCCTGAACGAGATCCTGGGGGCGCGCCCGGCCGACGAGTGGCTCGCGCGCCTGGACCGAGCCGGCGTGCCCGCCGGGCGCATCAAGAGCGTGGCCGAGGTGTGCGAGAGCGCGCACCTGCGGGCGCGCGGGATGATGGTCTCGCTTCCGCACCCCAAGGCGGGGCCGATCACCGTGATGGGCGTGCCGGTGCGCCTGCACGACACGCCGGGGGCCGCCTCGGCGGCTCCGCCGCTGCTGGGCCAGCACACCGACGAGATCCTCACCGGGCTCCTGCGCATGCCCCGGGCGCGCGTCGAGGCGCTGCGCGCCGCCGGCGTCGTCTAGGAGCGCCGGGTGGGCCCCCTCGGGCTCGAGATCGGGCAGACCGCGCGGCGCACCCAGACCGTGACCTCTCAGGATGTTGAGCTATACGCGCGGCTCACCGGCGATCGCAACCCGCTCCACTTCGACGCCGACTTCGCGTCGCGCACGCGCTTCGGGCGCCTAGTGGCCCAGGGCGGCATCGCGGCCGGCATGCTGAACGCGCTGGTCGCCATGGACCTGCCGGGGCCCGGCACCGTGTTCATGAGTCAGTCGCTGAAGTACCTGGCCCCGACCTACCTGGGCGACACGCTCACCGCCGAGGTCTCCGTGCTGGCCCTGAAGCCGGACAAGCCGGTCTGCCAGCTCCGGGCCACGATCATCAATCAGGACGGCGTCGCCCTGCTCGAGGGCGAATGCTGGACCTACACACTGCGGCCGTCGTGAGAACGCCGGGCGGGCCGCGGCCGGATCACCACAGGCCGCGGATGAGCAGCCAGGCGCCGAGCCCGCCCAGGAAAGCCAGCACCGCGCGGTTGAACGTCCGCTGATCCAACCGGTCTTGCACGCGTAGCCCGAAAGCGAACCCCACCAGTCCCACCGCGGTCAAGACCAGCGACGGCCAGAGCAGTGCCCACGGGAGGAGGCCGTACCAGGTGACGGCGCCCAGCTGCACCGCCTTGTAGAAGAAGAACGTGAACGCCACCGACGAGACGAAGTCGTGCTTGCCGAGCCCGATCGCGTGGAAGTAGAGGACGAGCGCGGTGGCGGGGGCGTTGGTGACGCCGCCGATGACGCCCGCCACGAAGCCGGCCGGCGCCGAGAGCCAGGCCTCCCAGTGGGCGGGGACCTTCGGGGAGAGGCCGGAGGCGTTGAGGGCCACGAAGACCACGACGAAGAGGCCCAGGATCAACGTGGCCGCGCGCGGTGACAGCAGCGTCAGGACCCGGGTGCCGAGCACCACCCCGACCGCCCCCGAGACGAGCAGGATCCCGAAGCGACGCATCGTGACCAGGGGGGTCCCGCGCCGGACGAACTGGATGCCGTCCATCACGATGTTGGGAATGATCAGCACCACCACCGCGGTCTTCACGTCCGTGACTAGGCTCAGCAGCGGGGTGCCCAGCGCCGGGAAGCCGAAGCCGATGGCGCCCTTGATGAAGGCGGCCACCAGCACCACCGCTCCCATGACGGTCGGAATCACCGCCCGAGCATAACTTGACACCCGCCGGGAGCCGGCGGGATGATAACGCCCCTATGTCGCGCCAGATCAAGATCTACGATACGACGCTCCGCGACGGCACCCAGGGCGAGGGCGTGGCCTTCTCCATGGAGGACAAGGTCCGCATCGCCCAGCGTCTCGACGCCCTCGGCGTCCACTACATCGAGGGGGGCTGGCCCGGCTCCAACCCCAAGGACCTGCGTTTCTTCAAGCGGGTCCAGGGCGCGGTGTTCAAGACCGCCAAGATCAGCGCGTTCGGCGCCACCCGGCGACCCGGGGTGCGGCCGCGAGAGGACGGCAACCTCCAGGCGCTGGTCGAAGCGGGCCCGCCCGTCGTCACGATCTTCGGCAAGGCATGGGACTTCCACGTGACCTCGGCGCTGGGCACCACGCTCGAGGAGAACGTGGCGATGATCTCGGATTCGGTCGACTACCTCCTCAAGCACTTCGAGGAGGTCATCTACGATGCCGAGCACTTCTTCGACGGCTTCAAGCGCAACCCCGACTACGCGATGCGGACCCTGCTCGCCGCGGAGTCGGCGGGCGCGCACTGCCTCGTGCTCTGCGACACCAACGGGGGCAGCCTCCCCGGAGAAGTCTCCGCAATTATTCGGGAAGTCCGGAAGGCGGTGAAGCCGGAGACGCCGCTCGGCATCCACGTGCACAACGACACCGAGTGCGCGGTGGCCACCTCGCTGACCGCGGTGGACGAGGGCATCGGGCACGTGCAGGGCACGATCAACGGCTACGGCGAGCGCTGCGGCAACGCCAACCTGGTCTCGATCATCCCGAACCTCATGCTCAAGATGGGGCTCGACTGCATCCCGCGGACAAACCTCCGGGATCTTCGAGAAGTCTCGCGCCTGGTCTCCGAGCTGGCCAACCGCAAGCCCTGGACCGCGCAGCCCTATGTGGGCGACTCGGCCTTCGCCCACAAGGGCGGCATCCACGTCTCCGCGGTGCTCAAGCACCCCGAGACCTACGAGCACGTGGATCCGGACGCGGTGGGCAATCAGCGGCGGGTGCTGGTCTCCGAGCTGGCCGGGCAGTCCAACGTGCTCTGGAAGGCGAAGGAGTACGGGATCGACCTCGACAAGAACACCCCGGAGACCCGACGCATCCTCGAGATGCTCAAGCGTCTCGAGGACGAGGGCTTCCTGTTCGAGGGCGCCGAGGCCTCCTTCGAGCTCCTGATGGAGCGCGCACTCGGCAACCACCGGCCCTACTTCGAGCTGCAGGGCTATCGCGTGATCGTGGAGGAGGACGCGGGCGACGGCGAGCCGGTGGCAGAGGCCACCGTGCGGCTGCGCGTGAAGGGCATCGAGGAGCACACCGCGGCCGCCGGCAACGGCCCCGTGCACGCCCTCGATCACGCGCTCCGCAAGGCGCTCGAGGACTTCTACCCGAACCTGCGCGAGATGGCGCTTCTCGACTACAAGGTGCGCATCCTCGACGAGTCCAAGGCGACCGCGGCGAAGACCCGCGTGCTCATCACGTCCGGCGACGGGAACGACACGTGGGGGACCGTCGGTGTGGCCGACAACATCATCGAGGCCTCCTGGCAGGCGCTCGTTGATTCCATCGAATACAAGCTCCGCCGCGACGAGAAGCTGGGTAAGCGGTAGGGCCGGGGGTGGGCGGCCGGCGGGGGTGCGTTGGGGTCTCTGACCACGAGGCGCTTACTCGTTTTCGGCTGGTTGCAGTTCCCAATCTGTGAGATGAGGTTTCTGGCATCCCCGGGCGGGAACGGGTCACCCGGCCCCAACGCACCCCCGCCGGCCGCCCACCCCCGGCCCTACCGCTTCGGAGAGTCTTGATTCCGATGCCAAAGGTGATTCCGGCGAAGTTGATCGAGGATACGGCTCGCGAGTTGATGTCGCGGGCGGCGATCGACATCCCTGCTGACTATCGCGAGGGCGTGCGTCTCGCGCGCGACCGGGAACAGAATCGGCTCGCGCGGTTCGTGCTGGATCAGATGCTGGGGAACTGGGAGATCGCGTCGGCGGATCGGCGACCGATGTGCGCGGACACCGGGCTGCCGCGCTACTACGTGAAGCTGGGGAACGAGGCGATGGTCGAGGGCGGGCTCGTCGCCCTCGAGCGCGCGCTGCGCCGGGCGACCGCGGAGGCGACGCGGGCCATCCCGCTGCGGCCGAACCGGGTGCACCCGCTCACCCGGGAGGACCGCAACGACAACGTCGGCGTCCACGCGCCGGAGATCACCTACGCGGTGGAGCCGGGCGCCGACTGGATCGACGTCACCACCGTGCACAAGGGCGGCCTCTTCGGCAGCGACTACCGGATGCTGTTCCCGGGCGACGGCGTGGCCGGCATCAAGCGCTTCTTCGTCGACACCCTGATCGAGTCCGGCAAGCGGGGGCTCGCGTGCCAGCCCGCCATCGTGGGAGTGGGCATCGGCGGGGCCAAGGATACCTGCGTCCGGCTCGGGAAAGAAGCGGCGTGCCTACGCACAGTCGGCAGCCGCAATCCGGATCCGGCCGCGGCGGCGCTGGAGGACGAGCTCACCGCGCTCGGCAACTATATCGGGATCGGGGCCATGGGCTTCGCGGGCACCTCGATGGTGGTGGCCACGCACGTGGAGCTGGCCTACACGCACACCGGCGGCATGCCGATCGGCATCCACCAGTTCTGCCTGTCTTCACGGCGTGCCACCGCGCGGATCTGTCCCGACGGCCGGGTGGAGCTCCGGTCCGATCCGGCCTGGTTCACCGACTACTACCGTCGCGCCGGGATCGAGTGATGGGCGTCGCGATAGCCCGGCTCGACGACGTGGCCATGGACGAGGTACACCTCACCACGCCGGTCGGGGACGCCGCGATTCGGGCGCTGAAGCTCGGTGACGTCGTCTACCTGAGCGGCGCCCTCTACACCGCGCGCGAGGGCGTGTATCGCCAGGTGGTCGACAAGGGCGTGCCCTTCCCGGACGCGGTGCGGGCGCTGACCAACGTGAACTTCCACTGCTCCCCGGCGGCGGCCACTCGACCCGACGGTCGCCACGTGGTCGAGGCGGTGACCGCGACGGCCAGCTTCCGCTTCGGTAAGTCCATGGGCCCGTGGTTCGAGCGCTCGGGTGCCCGCGTCATCGTGGGTAAGGCCGGGCTCACCGAGCTCGCCTACCGCGAGTGGTTCGTGCCAAACCACGCAGTGTACCTGACCACCGTGGGCTACGGCATGGGCGCGGCCTACGGGCGCGGGATCACCCGGGTGCGCGAGGTGCACTGGCTGCGCGAGCTCGGTATCGCCCAGGCGCTCTGGGTGCTGGAGGTCGACCGCCTCGGCCCGTTCCTGGTGGAGGGCGACGCCGAGGGACGGAGCCTGTTCGCCCTCGCCAACCGCGAGATCAATCTCCGGATCGCCGAGGTCTACAAGACTCTGCCGCCGCCAGCCCTCTCCCGCTTCGGCGAGATCCTCTCTCGAACCGACGAAGTGGTCTAGGGCGGGGTCAGGTCTTACATTCCGACATTTTTTTGCCGGTGACCCGGGTACTCCGCGCGGAAGTGTCGGAATGTAAGACCTGACCCCAGGGCACCGTTCGACGAGTGTCACCGGCGTGGACATCGGGCGCCCGGTGCGCCGACCGGGCACGGTCAGCAAGTAGGTCGGTCCCGGCATCAAGCCGAGCCGGAGCAGAAGGCGGACGAGACGATTCGTCGCGCGGCGGCCGAGGCCCAGGCGGTACGTAGCGGCCAACGGCGCCGGTCCCTCACCCCGGTCCTCTCCCCGGATGGGAGAGGGGATCGCGGGCCCGATCGGCGGACTCGCGGGCGGCCGCGGAGAAGATGCCGCGGGTCATGAGCGCACGCGCTTCCTGCGCCCGGCGCTCGTAGATCTCGGCGCGCGCCGCGTGCGCGCCCGCGTGACCGGGCTCGGCCGCGGTGGCCCAGTCGATCAGGTGGCCCGCCAGTGCGAGCCGGCCCTCCGCGGCGAGGGCGCGGGCCCGCGCAACGAGGCCGTCGATGCTGCCCGCCAGCGTCAGGAGCTCGCGCCCGATCTCGGCCTCGGGCGCCGGCTTGAGGTGCGACGGCACGCCGTCGTACCAGCCACCGTAGAGCCGCCAGAGATTCCGCACCACGTACTCGGGCTCGTCGTAGACCGGCTGCAGGTACCGCCGCTCCGCCAGGTACGCCGGCGGCTTCACCTCGTGCACCACCTGCTCGAGCGTGGCGCCCGCGTTCATCAGCGCGAGCGTCTGGCTCACCAGCGACTCGAGCCACTCCGCGGTGTCGGTGAGCGCCTGCCGCACTCGCTCGCCGCCGAAGATCGGTGCGCCGTGCCCGGGGATGAGCAGGTCGGCCCCGCGCGCCGCCATTTCCCGCAGCGCCGCCGCCCACTCCGCGGCGTAGCGCTGGACCTTCTGAGGATTGCCCGCGTTGGGCGCGACCCAGATGAAGAGGTCACCCGTCCACAGGATGCGCCGCTCCGCCCACCACACCCAGGTCGCGTCGTCGGTCTCCCCGCGCGCGTGCTGAAGCTCCAGGGCCGCCTCGCCGGTCTCGAGACGCAGCGCCCGATCGTAGGCGGTGTCGGGATAGTCGTACTCGGTTGGCCACGACGCGGCGATGGAGAACTGCCGCGCGTTGATCAGGCCGTTGTAAGCCGAGGTCGCGCGATAACGATCGAAGCGGGCGGCCACGCTCCGGTGGCCGACGATCCGCGGCCGCGGCCAGCCCTTCTCGGCCGCCTCGGCCAGGAAGGGGGGGAGCCCGAACGCGTGGTCGGCGTGGCCGTGGGTGTAGATGGCGGCGTGCAGGGGTGCGGGATCGATGGCCCGCACCGAGGCGAAGGTCCTTGCGCGCGCGACGTAGTTGGCGGTGTCTACCAGCACGAGGCCGGCGCGGGTCCGCACCACCGTGACGTTGGCGAAGGCGTGGAGGAAGAAGACTCCGGGGGCGATCTCCTCCACCGCGCCGGTCGGCTTCCAGTACTCGCGTGGATCGATGCCACCCGACCAGCACCGCTCGGCCAGCTCGGCGATCGCGCCCATGACGGTGCCTAGCCTATCCTCATCTCAGGTGCGGCTCCAGATGTTCCGGCAGCGAGTCTCGGTCACCAGGCATGCGGAGAGGAACGCCATGAGCGCCAGCGCCAGGCACAGGGCGAAGGCGGCCCGGTAGGCGTCCGCCGAGTACACCCGGACGCCCGACACCACGGTGCCGTCCCAGAGCCGGTCGAGCACGAGCCCGGTCAGCCACTGGGTGAGGCCGAAGAAGAGGAACGCGGGCAGGTTGTGGAAGCCGAGCGCCAGGCCGACGTAGCGGGGGTCGTTCACCTCGCGGATGCACGCGAAGACCAGCACGACGACGCTGGCGCTCAGGCCGATGAGGAAGCACACCGGAGCCAGGAAGCCGGGGGGCAGCGGCGTGGTCGGTGCAACGAGGGGCAGCCAGGCGAGCACGTTCACCGCGGTGATCGTGACGAGCGGGAGTCGCCGCCGCTCCAGCACACGATCGGAGAGCCAGCCGATGAGGGGCGCGCCCACGAGCAGGCCCACCGCGGCCAGTGCCACGAGGTTGGCGGCCTGCACGCGTGGCAAGCCGTGGACCTGCATGATGTACGGAACGCCCCACAGCCCCACGAAGGCCGCGAAGCCACCGTAGATGCCGCCGGAGGTGAGCCCGGCCGTCCACGAGCGCGAGTTGACGACCACGTTCGGGATGCCGGCGAGCACCTCGCGCAGCCCGGGTCCGCGGCTCCGGGACGCTTCCACGGCGTCCCGATCGCCGGGCCGGTCGCGCCGGTCGCGCACGATCAGGAGGCAGGCGACGGCGAGCAGGGCGGTGACGGTGCCGATGCTCACGAACGCGCGCCGCCAGCCGATCTGCTCGACGAGCAGGGCGAGAGGGGTGGTGCCGGCCAGCGCGCCGAGCGAGCCCACGCTCTGGGCGGCGCCCGCGACGGTGGCGAACTCGTCGGTTCGGAACCACTCCGCGGCGAGCCGCAGCCCCGCGATCAGGAGCACCGAGGCGCCGAGGCCGACCAGCAGTCGGCCCGTGAACGCCACACCGAACCTCGGCGCCAGCCCGAACAGGATGGAGCCCGCGCCCATGCTGAGCCCGCCGACCGCCAGGGTGCGCCGGGGGCCCAGGAAGTCGGCCAGGCTGCCGCCGGGCAGGGCCATCGCCGCGAAGCAGTAGGGATAGATCGCGGAGAGCGTGCCGAGCGCAGCCGCCGAGACCGCGAAGGCGGCCATGAGGTCGCCCGCCACCACCACCGGGGCCACCCGGTGGAAATACGAAAGGAAGTAGAGCAGGGCCGGGACGACCAGGATGCTCCAGCGCGCCCCCGACACCTAGATGGCCTTGCGCTTCCGCCACTCTTCGATCTGCTGGCGATGCTCCCGATAGTGGTGCCGGCTGTTGAGGTCGACGATCTTGTAGGCGGTCTTGCCCGGCACGTATCGCTCGTCCGGCACCGAGGCCGCCGCCTGCATGAAGGCGGCGTGCGACGCCTCGAGCTCCTTCACGATGTCGGTGGTGGCGGTCGCCTTCCGGGCGTCGGCGAAGCGGGCATTCCAGGCGTCCACGTCGTCGTAGGAGACGCCGTCCGGGATGGGCCGCTCGCCCTTCTGCAAGCGGCCGAGCGCGGGCGCCATCTCGCGGTGCCAACCCGAGATGTGCGAGACGATGTCACGCGCTGCCCATGTGCCGAGCCACGCCTCGCGCATCTGCGGCTCGCTCAGGCCTGCGATCGCGCGCTTGAAGGCGGCGAACTCCGTCTCGGCTTCGCTCAGCAAGATCGCCTTCTCCGACATTGGCCTCCTCCTTGAGGCGGGGTCAGGTCTTACATTACGACATTTCCAGGCCAGTGGCCCGGTCCGCCGCGGTAGATGTCGTAATGTAAGACCTGACCCCGTGCTAGGTGGCGCCGCGGGGTGGGATGCGCTTGTAGAAGAGCAGCTCCCGGACGCCCTGGGGCAGGTTGTCGATGTGGCCGCTCGGCTGAAAGCCAAGCGCGGTGTGCATCTGGATCGAGACCGCGTTGGTCTCCTCGGTGGAGGAGAACAGGCGTGGGGTCGGGGAGACCGCCTCCACCGACTTGAAGAACTCCCGCGCGATGCCCTTGCGGCGAAAGTCCTCGCGCACCACCGTCAGGGTGACGAAGGTGCACTCGAACCAGTCGGCTCGGTAGGCGAGGAAGCCGACGATCTCGCCCTCCGCCTCGGCCACGATCAGGTGGTGACGCTCCAGATGCGACCGGATGAACGCACCGGCGCGCTCCTCGCCGATGACCTGGGCCGCGAGGGTCGTGCAGCCGACCGCATCCGCCACCCGCGGAAGCCGAATCTCGATCATGGACGTCCGGGCGCTCGCTCAACCGCGAGACACGAGTCGCGAGAAGGTTCGGCGACGCGATCCGGCCCCTAGTACGTGCCGGGACGGATCCGCTTGAACAACTCCTTGAGCCTGTCGGCGGTGAAGCCGGTGCTCTGGCAGACCGAGATGATCTCGCGCTCGTCGGCCTCCACCTTGGCGATCGCTTCCGGGATCTTCGCCGCGACGTCCTGGGGAATAGTGCAGACGCCGTGCTGGTCGCCGTGGACGAGATCGCCCGGCTTGATCCACACCCCGCCCACCTTCACCGGGATGCCGAAGTCCACCATGTGTACGTTGGCGTGCGAGACCGAGACGTGGGCTGCGCAGAACTGAAAGCCGAGCGCCCGCACCTCGTCGAGATCGCGCACCGAGCCGTCGGTGATCACCCCCACGCACCCGAGCGCGCGGTGGATGTTGGCCTGCACCTCGCCCCACTGGGCGCCCTGTCCGCGCGGATCGTCGAGGTCGTGGACCACGATCACGCGAGGGGCCGGGATGGTCAAGACATAGTCCCACCAGCCGTAGGTGCTGGCCCGGTGGCCCTCGATGGGTCCGGCTTCCGCGCGGATCAGGCAGGGCACCGCGTAGCCCACCATCGGGCCCATCTCGGGGAAGAGCGCCTTGATGTCGGAGGAGAGGTTGCCCTGCTCCCGCGGCCGCACCTTGAACGTCTCGATGGCGTTGGCGACGCTGGGGCTGGTGATCTTCTTGAGCGCCTCGATCTCTTGCGTGGTCAGCGGCACGATGTCCTCCCTCTGGGGTTGACGGCTGGGTCGCGTCAGATAGTGCCCTTTCGGCGCTGCGTCAGCAACTGCTCCAGCTCGGGGATGACCTGCTGGACACCGGTCAGGTTCGGATTGATGCGGAGCGCGCGGCGGAAGTAGGCGAGCGCCCGCTCGGGCTGGTCCAGGCGGAGGTAGATCTGCCCGTAGCCGGCCAGGGCCCCGAAGTGGGCCGGGTTGCGCTTGATGACCTCGTCGCAGTCCTTGAGCGACTTCTCGTTCTCGCCCATCAGGAAGTAGACGGTCGCGCGCTTGTTCCAGGCTTCCGCGAAGTCGGGCTTCTTCTGGATCACCTTCGAGAACGTCTCGACCGCGGCGGCCCCGTCACCGTTGTTCATCTGGTCGATTCCGACCTGCAGCAGGCTGTCCGCATCCGGATCGCCCGAGCGGCTCCAGACCTGCCAGACCGAGTTCTCGGCGAGCAGCCGCACCGCCTCGTCGTCGTCGCCCAGGGCTTCGAGCAGGAGCGGGGCGTCGCCCATGACGCCGAGCTCGCCGAGCCAGGCGGCGGCGCGTCGGCGCAGCTCTAGGTCCGGGCTCTTGATCTCGGCCACGACCTGCTCGCGGGTGAGGGGGATCTTTGTCGTGCTGGGGGTCTGGGCGGGCACGGCGGAGGCGAGCAGGCCCAGGGCCAGGCCGATCGACAGGCTCATCGTGGGAATCGTCGCGCGGCTCACGTGCGCCCTGCCAGCCTGAGGAACGCGTCCTCGTCAAGGGTGGTCACGCCGAGGCGCTTGGCGTCGTCGGCCTTGGAGCCGGCGTCCTCGCCCACGATCACGTAGTCGGTCTTCTTCGAGACCGAGCCGGTGACCCGGCCGCCCAGGCGGAGGATCAGGTCCTTGGCCTGGTCGCGGCTCATCGTCGCCAGGCCTCCGGTCAGCACGAGGACCTTGCCCTCGAGCGGGCGCGGGCCCTCGGTGTGGCCCTCCTCGGACATGGCCACGCCCGCCTCGGCCAGCCGCTCGATGGTGGCGCGGTTGCGCGGCTCGGCGAGGAAGGTGGTCACGGCCTGGGCGATCTGGGGCCCGATGCCGTAGATCTCGTTGACCTGCTCCGGGGTGGCCGCGAGCAGACGCTCCATGGTGCCGAAGCGGGCGGCCAGCAGCTGGGCGGCGCGCTCGCCCACCATGCGGATGCCGAGGGCGTTGAGCAGCCGGGTGAGCCCGCGGCTCTTCGAGGCGCCGATCGCCCGGTAAAGGTTCTGGGCCGACTTCTCGGCCATGCGATCCAGCTCGGCCAGCGTCTCGACCGAGAGGCCGTAGAGATCGGCGAAGTCGCGCACGAGGCCACGGTCCACGAGCTGGCGGATGATCACCTCGCCCAGCCCCTCGATGTCCATCGCCCGGCGCGAGCCCCAGTGGAAGAGGCGTTCCCGGAGCTGCGCCGGGCACGCGGTGTTCGTGCAGCGCCATACCGCCTCGCCCTCGACCCGCAGGGCCGCGCCTCCGCAGGCCGGGCAGTGGCTCGGCATGTGGAACGGCTCCGGTTCCGGGTGCGGCCGCTTCGACGTGACGACCTGGACCAGGTACGGGATGACGTCGCCGGCGCGCTCGATCAGCACGGTGTCGCCCACGCGCACGTCCTTGCGTCGGACCTCATCCTCGTTGTGCAGGCTCACGTTGGACACGGTGACGCCGGCCAGCTCCACTGGCTCGAGCTGCGCGGTCGGGGTGAGCGCGCCCGACTTGCCCACGTTGATCGTGATGCCGAGCACGCGGGTGGTCGCCTGGCGCGCCGCGAACTTGTAGGCGATGGCCCAGCGCGGGTGGTGGGCGGTCGCGCCGAGGCGCCGCTGCTGCTCGAGATCGTCCACCTTGACCACCACGCCGTCGGCGTCGTAGCCGAGGGTGTCGCGCTCGGCCTCGATCGTCCGGCAGTAGGCGGCGACCGCGTCCAGGTCCGCGCAGCGCTGGGAGCGCGGGTTGACCCGGAAGCCGCTCGCCTTCAGGGCCTCGAGCCGCTCCCACTGCGAGTGAAAGCCGGGCGGCTCGAGAACGCTCACGTGGTAAAGGAAGATCTCGAGCGGGCGCGAGGCGGTCACCGCCGGGTCCTTCTGGCGCACCGCACCTGCGGCCGCGTTGCGCGGGTTGGCGAAGACGGGCTGGCCGGCCTCCTCCAGGCCCGCGTTGAGACGGGCGAAGGCATCGCGCGGCATGTACACTTCGCCGCGGACTTCGAGCTTCGCGGCTCCCTTGAGCGGTCCGTGCAGCGTGGCCGGGATCGACTTGATCGTGCGCAGGTTCTGGGTGATGTCCTCGCCGATGCGCCCGTCGCCTCGCGTGGCCCCCCGCACGAAGCGCCCGCGGTCGTAGAGCAGAGCCACGCCGAGGCCGTCGATCTTGGGCTCGCAGATGTACCCAGGCATGATACTGGGCATCGTCCGCCCGATCCGCGTCTCGAATTCCTGCAGCTCCTCGATGCTCATCGCGTTGTCCAGGGAGAGCATGGCCACCAGGTGCTCGACGGGCGCGAAGGTCTCCGCCCTCCGCCCGCCCGGTCCCTGGGTCGGGCTGTCGGGCGTGATCAGGTCCGGGTGCGCCTCCTCGAGCGCCACCAGCTCGCGCCAGAGCCGGTCGTACTCGGCGTCGCTGATCTCCGGGCGGCTCTCCGCGTAGTAGAGATAGTTGTGGCGGTTGATCTCTCGGCGCAGCTCGTCGAGCCGCGCGCCCATGTCGGCCGGAGCGCTCATGATGGTGTCGAGGATAACAACCGGTCGGGAGACGCGCCAGCGATCCCCCGGTGAGGGGCCGCCGGCCCTACTGACCCTGAGGCGGGGCTGGAGGCGGAGGTGGCGGGGGCGGAGTCGCCGCCGGCTGGCGAGGCGCGCGCCGGATCGATTGCTCCAGCTCCGGTGTCACCTTCCGCATCTGATCGGTGATCCGCGCGGCTTCGAGGGCCGTCCCGATCACGCGGGGCGTGATGAGGAGGATCAGCTCGGTCTTCTCGATCTTGTCCTCGACCGAGCCGAAGAGGTATCCCAGGATCGGAATCTGGCTCAGCCACGGGATCCCGATGTGGATGCGGGTGCGCTTGTTCTGGATGAGCCCGCCCAGGATCAGGGTCTGAGAGTTGGCCAGCACGACCGAGGTCTCGGCCTCTCGCTTCCTGAAGCGCGGGGAGTTGATCGGGGGCGGCTCGTTCTCGCCGACCTCGTTGAATTCCTGCTTGACGTCGAGGGCGACGGTGCCCTGCTCGCCGATGCGCGGTGTGACGGTCAGGATGATGCCGGCGTCCTTGTACTCCACGGTCTGCGTGATCGAGTTGCCGGTGGTTCCCCCGGTGGCCACCGGCACCTGCTGGGAGGTCACGATGGGGACCGAGGTCGAGACATTGATGACGGCCTTCCGGTTCTCCGCCGTCATGATGGAGGGATTGGACAGCACGTTGACCTTGTTCTCGCTGGCCAGCGCGTTGAGCGCGGCCAGGAACTTGTCCGCGGCGAACGCAAAGACGTTGAAGCCGAGCGGGACGGCGCCCCCGAGGGGGATGAGGCCCTGGCTCGGGCGGCCGGGAAGCAGCCCCGACGGCGAGGAGCTGATCGTGACATTCCCGCTCCGGACGGCCCACTCGATGCCGAGCTTGGTGTCGTCGGTGAGCGTGACCTCCGCGGCCAGCACCTCGATGAGCACCTGACGCGGCATCTTGTCGAGCTTCTTGATGGTCTCCTCGATCTCCTTCCAGAGTCGCGGGTACGTGGTGACGATGATCGCGTTCGTGACCTCGTCGGCCACGAAGCGGATCTCCACGCCCGGCGGTGCGCCGTCGCCGGACACGCCGGGGAACCCGGGCAGGCCACCCGCCGCCCGGGGAGCGGCGGACGGGATCGCCGCGGGTGACGGAAGGGGGAACGGGGCGAGCGGCGGCGACGAGATCCGGCTCGCGTACGCCCCGGACACTCCGGAGATGCTCGTCGAGGTGGGCGGGTACTGCTGGGTGCCGGTGATGGCCGGACCTCGATCGCCCCGCCCGTAGATGGCGTCGAGCGTCGTGGCCAGGTCGCGCGCCTTGGTGTTCTCCGCGAAGTAGATGAAGACGCGCTGCCCACCGTAGAGGTCGACGTCCAGCCGCTCGACGAGCCGGCGAATGGTTTCCATGTCCTGCTTGCGCGCGTGGACGACGAGCGAGTTGGAGCGCCGCTCGGGCACGATCAGTGGGACGTCTCCGGCCGGCTGACCGGAAGCCGCCGGAGGCGGGGGCGCGCCGCCCGGCGGGACCGCGGGAAGTCCGGCGCCGATCGGCGCTCCGCCGAGCCGCCCACCGGCGAAGAGCTGGCCGATGAGCTGGGCGACCTCCTGCGCGTCGGCATGCTTGAGCGGGATGATCTGCAGCTCGTTGAGGGCGACCTCGATGTCGACCAGCGCGAGCATACCGAGGAGGCGGCGGACATTCGCGGCGGTATCGGTGATGATCAGCAGGTTCGTCTCCCGGTGAGCCGCGATGCCGCCCTGGGCGGGGACGAACGGTCGGAGCAGGGCCACCGCGTCCTGGGCGTTGACGAACTGAAGGGGCACCACCTGCGTCACCATCTCGTCGGCGGGGATCCCGGGATCGATCGCACGGCCGACGACGGTCCTCACCGGCATCTGCGGGGCGCCTTCGCGGGGGACGATGCGGTAGAGATTCCCGGACCGGACAGCGGCCAGGCCGTTGGCATCGAGGATGGTGAGCAGCACGCCGAAGATGTCCTCGCGCGAGATCTTCCCGATGGTCTGGACGGTGATCTTGCGTCCGCGCGCCCCCGGCGCGAGCACGTAGTTGAAGCCCACGATCTCCGCCGCCGCCTGGACGACCACCTCGATGTCGGCGTTGTCGAAGTTGAGCACGAGCTGCCGGCCGGGCCCCCGCGGTGTCGGAGCCGGCGGCGGCGTTTCCGCACCCGCGATCGGCGAGGCGGCGGGCGGCACGGGCACGGTGGGGGTGGGCGCTGCTTCCGACGGCGGCCGCGCCGCCTCGGCTCTCACGGGCGCGTCGGGCGATGGCGGCGCGGCAGGACCCGGTGAAGGCGAGCCGAGCGGATTCGGCGGAGCCGCCGGCTCCGTGGTCACCTCGATCCTCGGTCGAGCCGGGTCGGCGGGCTGGTTGCCGGCTGCCGACCCACCCGACCGCGGCGCGGCGGAGGCACAGCCGGCCACGAACCACGCGAGCAGGAGCCAGGACACGGTCCGGCGAGGACGGATCATCGATCTCTCCCGCCCGGGACCGGGGCGAGCGCGGGCGGGACCTGGGATGGCAGCGGGAGCGCGGCCGGAGCCACCGTGGCGGCGGGCGGAGCGATGGCGGGCGGCGGCTGAGCAACGCCGCCCCCGGCCAGGGCCGGCGAGGAGACTGCCCCCACTGCCACGGGGGCCACCGGCTCGGCCGGCTTGGGCTTCGACGGATCCTTCAGAAGCACCTCGATCGGTCCTTCGGCGCGCGCGATGACGACTCGGTCCGGGCCGATCGATTCCAGACGACCGCCCGCGATGGTATCGCCGACGGCGTACCCGAAAGTTCGCTTGAGCAGTGGGTCCTCGAGGTAGGCGCGGCTCTTCGCCCCGTCCATCACCACGCCGTGGAGCACCGGCCTCGGGCCGGAGGTGGCGGCCACGGGACCCGCCGGCGACCCTTCGGATCGGCTCGGGCTGAAGAGGTTCTTTGCCGCGATGACCCCGTAGGCCGCGGGCGCCGGCGCCGGCAACGTGGGCGGCGCGTTCTTGGCGGTCGACACCACGCGAGGTGCCGGCGGGAGGGGAAGCGGGCGCGGGGCGAGCAGCTCGCGGGCCAGCCCGATGGCCAGCGCGCTGCCGACGAGGGCCAGGAGCACGTTCAACGCCAGGAGCCGTCGCGACACGGGCTAGTCGTCCTGGGGGACCGAGGCCTTGGGGTCGGCGCTCGCCGGCTTCGCGCCCGGGAGGAGATAGCCGGCGACCGTCAGCGTGGTCACCAGATCGCGCGGCTGCCCGGCCGCGGCCAGGCGGATCCTGACGTCCTTCAGGGCGAGGAGGCGGTCGGTGTGCTCCAGCCGCGCGAGCGCGGTGACCGTGTCGCGGATGCTGCCGACGATGGCCAGCTCGATCGAGATCTCCTGCAGGCCCTGGAGATCCGACGGGGGCAGGACGCGCTCGCTGCGCACCTCCACGCTGGCGCCGGGCAGGGAGTCCTTCACGAGCTTCTGCAGCTCTGATGCGGCGAGCGGCGGCGTCGGCCCCCGCAGCAGACGGGCGGATTCCGTGTCGAGCCGCGCGGTGAGGGCGGTCAGCTCCTCGGCGAGCCGCGGGCGCTGGGCCACCAGCAGCCGGCGCCGCTCGAGCGTCGCCTCGCGCGGCGGCACGGAGGCGTCGGCAGCGCGCGAGCGGGTCAGCAGCGGCTCGACCACGACGAGATAGCCGCCGACGACGAGCGCGACGACCACGCCGGCCCCGACGATCTTCCGCTCGCGCGCGCTGAGGGTCGCCATGTCAGCGGGTCCCCGTCGAGTCCGGGACGGCCTCCCACGCGGCCCGGATCCGGAACTGCTCCTTGTTCTGGGTCTTGGTCACGGGCGAGGTGAATTCCACGCGCTCGAGGCGCGGGGAGGCCTCGAGGAGGGGAATGAGGGTGCTGGCCGCGTCGGCCTGGCCCGTCAGCTCGACGCCCTGACGATCCATCGTGAGCGACTGCAGCCACACGCCCGCGGGCAGGGTCTCGGTCAGCTCGCGCAGCGCGGGCAGTGCCGGGACGCGGCTGGCCTGCGCGAGCTCGAGCGCTGACAGCACGCGCCGCGTCCGGGCCAGGTCGGCGACCAGGGCGTCGACGGCCCTGGCCTCCAGCTCGAGGCGTCGGGTCTCCTCGGTCACGCGCCCCACGTAGCGCTCGGTCCGGATCACGTGGGCGAGGACGAGGCCGAGCCCCAGGAGCGCGGTGACCAGCATCGCACCAGCGGTGACGAGCTGCGCCCGCGAGGGTGTGAAGGGCCGCGCGGTCACCGGCAGGAGGTTCAGGGCCGGCCGGCCCGGGGTGGCCGCCAACGCGAGGGCCAGCAGGGCCGCACCGTTCCGGTGCACGGGCAGCGCGGCGACGAGCGGCGCGAAGGCCGGGGCGAAGGGCGGGGGCGAGACGCGGACGGCCAGCGATCGGCCCAGCTCGGGCTCAGAGCCGGGCGCCTCGTCGCCGGACAGCCAGACCTCGTCGATGGCGCTCCAGCGCGCGAGGGGGACGCTTCGCTTGATCTCGCGAACGAGGTCCGGCGAGTCGCCCGCAGGCACCTGGCGGCTCGCGAGGAGCGTGCGGCCGTCGAGGAGGAGCAGATCGGCCGCACCGTCGTGGCGGTGAACCCAGACCGTGTGTCGAGCGGGCAGCCCGCGCGGGAGGAGCCCGGTCAGCGCGTGGCCGGCCACCCTCAGGGAGCCCGGGCGCGCCACTCCCGAGACGAGGGCGCGCGCGCGCTCCACGCTGCGCCCCTCCGTCGCGGCCAGCAGCACGCGCCGCGGCGCAGGCGGCGGGCTCGGCAGCTCGACCCAGTCGAACCGCGCCTCCTCCGGGGGAAACGGCAGATGATGCTCGAGGTCGAACTCGAGCATCCGGGCCACGTCGCCCTGGCCGGTGCGCGGCAGCTCGATCGCCTTCACCACCGCGCGGCGCCGGTCGAGGCCAAGGTGGGCACGGCCGCCGCCGAGGCCGCGCGACCGGAGCTCGGCGGCGAGCGTCGCCCCCGGATCCTCCGCCTCCTCGACGACGAAGTGCTCGAGGCGGCGCGCGCGCCGGAAGGCGGCCACGGTGAGCCGGGTGTCCTCGATGAAGATGCCGATGCGCGCGAGGATCATTCGCTGTCTCCCGCACGCCACGAGACGATGGTGGCCTCGAGTGGCGCGTTCGCGCGACCGCGCTGGACCACCGCGACGATCCGGCGGCGCGACTGCCCGGCCACCCGGCCTTCCGCGTCGATCCGGAAGACGCTGCTCCCCACCGTGAGGCCGCGGCCGGCGAAGCGTGCCGGCACACTGGGATACGGGCCGCGCGCCCGATGCTGCACCACGTCCGTGATCTCGGCATCCGAGAGGCCGAACGCCTTCAGGACGGCGGGGGCCGCGGTGTTGATGTTCACGGAGCCCACCGCCATCGCGGTGACCAGATCACCCAGCCCCGGCCGGTCGGCCGCGCCGAAGTACAGCTCGGGCGTGACGCCGCGGATCTGGAGCAGCTCGGCGGCATCCTGGAGGTTGCCGTTGCGGGCACGGTACGGGACGGGCAGCTTGAGGTAGAAGTCGCTCTCGGCGCCGTGCAGGCGGTGGAGGTCGTTGGCGTCGCGCCAGTCCTGGAGCGAGTCGGTGATGACGTCGCGCTGGTCCCGATCGACGGCAAGCGCGGCCAGCAGACGATCCAGCCGCGCTGGCGCGGCGCCGTTGATGCCGAGGCGTCCCCCCTCGTCGGCGATGCGGTAGGAGAACTCGCCGGCGCCGAGGGCCACGCGGTGGCGGGGCAGGGCGGGAAGCCGCGTGGGGGTCGTCTGCCCGGGCAGCGCCCGGTAGAAGACGACCTGCCCCTCGTCGTCGAGCGCGACGACCTGCGATGGGCTCGTGATCTCGCGGAGCGCCTGCTGCACGCCGGCTTCGGCCAGGTGCTGCGCCACGACGCCGTCGCGGTAGACGCGGACCATCGAGGCCTCGAGGCGTGCCGAGACGGCGAACTCGATGACGATGACCGCCAGCAGCGTCAACACCAGCAGCACCGCGAGCAGGACGAAGCCTCGCTCGCCGCTCATGGCGTCGTGGCCCGGATGGCCACCGTCAGCCGCCGCTCGGCCTGCCGGCGCGTGCCGGCCGCGGTGACGAGCGTGATCTCCACGGCGCGCGGCAGGCCGTCCTCGCGGGTCATGTCCCACTCCTCCTGCCAGGCGGTCGACTCCTCGCCCAGATAGCGGAAGCGCAGGGCGCTCGTCTCGCGATCGACCAGGACCGGCGCGAGCCGGTCCACCGCGATCCGATCGGGCAGGACCTGCTGGCGGACGGTCAGACCCGCCGGCTCGCTCGACAGGCTCACGAGCGTGAAGGCGATCGGTGCCGCGGCCGGGAATGGCGGCGACAGGGTGGCGAACGTGAGGCGATCCGGCCGGCCCTCGAAGAGGATGTGCGGCTCCTGCTGGTCCGAGTCCACCGGGCCGGGCCGGTACGGGAAGGCGCCGCCCAGCGCCTGCTCGAGCAGCACGACGACGCTCCGCGCATGGTCGATCCGCGCCGCGCGCTCCTCGCCCCGGGTCCACGCGGCCAGACCCACCCGGAGGCCCCCGAAGGCGATCACGAGCACGGCGCCGGCGATGCCGAGGGCCAGCAGCAGCTCGAGCAGCGTGAAGCCTTCTCCCGCTGGCTTCGGGGTGGCGGGCGGGCGGGCGCCGCCTCTCATTGGCGAAGCTCGTCGGCGACCACCCGCCGGCTCGCCAGCTCGAGGGTCCGGTCGTGGCCCCACCGCACGGCCACCGATAGCTGATAGAGGTGAAGCCGCGGGCCGGCGCCGGGCGTCAGCTCCTCGGGGACGGGGACGAGCGCCACCCGCCGCTCCCACTGGAACCTGCCCTCCTGGCCGGCTTCGACGCCCTCCCGGAGCGCCTCCGGGGCACGCGCCAGCCGCTCGGCCACCGCCACCGCCTGCTGGTAGTCGTCGGCGAGGCCGAGCAGGCGCAGCCCCTGGGAGGACAGCTTCATCAAGGCGACGATGGCGAGCCCCAGGATGGTCAGGGCCACCAGCACCTCGAGCAGCGTGAACCCTCGGGCGCTCGTCACGGCCGCGCCGTGGTCACGCGTCCGGTCAGCGCGTCCACCGTGATGACGTAGGGGTGCGCCCCGGCGCCTTCGATCATGAGGCGTCCGCCGCTCGACATCCCGTGGGGGAGGAAGGTGACCCGCCGGAGGGTCGGGTCCGCGGCGATGCGGAGCAGTGGCGAGATGGCACGGCTGGACAGAGTGCCGTCCTCGCGCGCGGGCCGCCGCAGCACGAGGGCGTGCGCCTCGCCGTCGATGACGACCTCGAGCCGCTGCCCGCGCGAGACGGCCTGCTCGCGGGCGGAGCGAAGGAAGCCCGCCACCGCTCCGACCTCCGCGCGCACCCGTACGCCCTCGACCGTACGGGCGACGCCGGGCGCGACCACGGCTGCGGCGACCGCGAGCACCGCGAGCACGACCAGCAGCTCCATCAGCGAGTAGCCCTTCACTTCGTCTCCCACGAGCCCACGTCGCTGTTCTCGCCGTCGCCGCCGGGGGCGCCGTCGGCGCCGTAGGTCCAGATGTCGTAGTCGCCGTGATCGCCCGGGCAGCACTTGTACTGGTAGGGGCGCCCCCACGGATCGGCCGGCACCGCCGGCTTCTTCAGGTAGGGGCCGTTCCAGCTGGCCAGGCTGGGATTCTGTACCAGCGCCTGCAGCCCGGCGCCGGCCGGCGGATAGGCGCCGATGTCGAGGCGATACTGATCGAGCGCCGCGCCGAAGAGCTCGATCTGGGCTCTCGCGGCGGCCTGCTTGCTCTGCCCGACGCGACCGAAGAGCCGCGGCCCCACCAGGCCCGCGATGAGGCCCAGGATGATGATCACAACCAGCAGCTCGATCAACGAGAAGCCACGCTGGTCGCGCAGGTGCCGCCTCGCCGGGCCCAGCCATCTCATAGCGGGAGGTCGGTGACCGAGAGAATGGCCAGCAGCATGGCGACCACGATGAAGCCCACCACCAGGCCCATCACCAGGATGATGCACGGCTCCGCCAGGGCGATCAGCCGCTTGACGAGCTTCCGGGTGTCGGCCTCGAGGGATGCGGCCACCTGGAGCAGCGTCTCGTCGAGTCGCCCCGTCTCCTCGCCCACCCGCACCATGTGAACGGCCAGGGGCGGGAAGGCGCCCGCCTCGGCCATGGGCCGGGCGAGCCCGGCGCCTCGCCGCGCGCCGTCGCCCAGGCTCTCGACGGCGGTGGCCAGCACCCGGTTGCCGAGCATGTCCCGGACCACGGCGAGAGCCGGGATCATGGCCACTCCGCTCCGCAGCAGCGTGCCGAGGATGCGCGTGAAGCGCGCCACCTCGGTCTTGACGATGGCCTCGCCCGCGATCGGTAGGCGCAGCAGGAGGCGATCGGCGGCGAGCCGCCCGCGCGGCGTGGCGAGCGTCATGCGGCCGGCCAGCCCGCCGCCCACCGCGATCAGGGCGAACAGCCACCAGTAGTCGTGGATGGCTCGGCTCGTCTCGATGAGGATGAGCGTGGGCAGCGGGATCGTCGCTCCCAGGTCCTTGAAGATGGTGGCGAACCGCGGGATCACGAAGGCCATGAGAAAGACTACCGCCGCCGCGCCCACGCCGGTGAGGAGCGCGGGGTAGATGAGCGCGGAGGCGAGCGCGTCGCGGAATTCCTGCGACTCCTCGAGAAAGCCGGCCAGCCGGCGCAGCGTGGTCTCGAGCACGCTTCCCTTCTCGCCGGCGCGGACCATGTTGATGTAGAGGCGCGAGAAGGGGCGCGGATGGTGCCGCCCGAGGGCGTCGGCGAGCGAGCTGCCGCCGCGGACGCTCCGCAGCACGTCGCCCATGATGGCGCGCAGCCGCGCGGTCGGCGCCAGCTCGGCCTGGATGGCCAGCGCGCGGTCGAGCGGCAGCCCGGCCTCGACCAGGGTGGCGAGCTGCTGCGTCAGCGAGACCAGGTCCCGGCCCGCGACCCGGCCCACGCCCGTCTCCGGCCACGGCAGGCCGAGGGGCGCGCGCCGCTGGCCGCGCGGGTCGATGCGGATCGGGAAGTAGGCGTCGCGCTTGAGGCGCTCGGCGACGGCGTGGGCGTCCGGCGCCTCCATGACCCCATCGATCGTCTGCCCACCGCGATCGGCGGCCCGGTACGCGAAGACCGTCATGCTAGGCGTCCTCCTGGGTGACCCGCAGGATCTCGGCGACCGTGGTCAGCCCCGTACCCGCCTTGACCCACGCGTCTTCCCGCAGCGTGACCATGCCCTGGGCCACCGCGTGCCGCCGGATCTCGCCGCCGGGCGCCTTTCGCACGATCAGGCCCCGCGTCTCGTCGGTGATCCGGAACAGCTCGTAGATGCCCATGCGCCCGCGGTAACCGGTGCCCCGGCACTCCTCGCAGCCCTTGCCCCGGAACAGCTCCACCCCGGCGTGGTCGCTCACTCCCAGCGCCAGCAGCTCGGCCGGATCGGGATTGTCGGGCGCGCGGCAGGCCGGGCAGATGCGGCGCACGAGCCGCTGGGCGAGCACGCCGCTGAGCACCGAGGAGACCAGGTAGGGCTCGCAGCCCATATCTTGAAGTCGGGTCACGGCGCCGGGCGCGTCGTTGGTGTGGAGCGTGGAGAAGACGAGGTGCCCGGTGAGCGCGGCCTGGATGGCGATCTCCGCGGTCTCGAGATCGCGGATCTCGCCGACCATGATCACGTCGGGATCCTGGCGCACGATGTGGCGCAGCCCGGCCGCGAAGGAGAGTCCGATCTTGGGCCGTACCGGGATCTGGTTGACGCCCTTGAGCTGGTACTCCACCGGGTCCTCGACCGTGATGATCTTGAGATCCGGCCGGTTGATCTTGTCGAGCGCCGCGTAGAGCGTGGTGGTCTTGCCGGAGCCGGTGGGGCCGGTGACCAGCACGATGCCGTGAGGCCGGTGGATCAAGCCCTCGAAGGCCCGCGCGGTCTTCGGCGCGAAGCCCAGGCCGTCGAACGGCATGAACACGGAGGATCGATCCAGCAGCCGCATGACGATCGACTCGCCGTGGATGGTGGGCACGGTGGAGACCCGGATGTCCACGCGCCGGCCGCCGGGCGAGGTGACCCGGATGCGCCCGTCCTGGGGCAGCCGGCGCTCGGCGATGTCGAGCTCGGCCATGATCTTGATGCGCGAGGTCAGGGCGGCCTGGAGCCGCCGGGGCGGTGCCTCCTGATCGTAGAGCAGCCCATCGACCCGGTAGCGGACGCGGAGGCTGTCCTCGAAGGGCTCGATGTGGATATCGGAGGCGCCCGCCCCGAGCGCTTCCTCGATGAGGAGGTTGACGAGGCGGACGACCGGCGCCTCGAAGGCCATGTCGCGGAGATGATTGACGTCGGCTTCGGCTCCCTCGCCCGATTCGCCGTCCCGCGCCGCGATGCCCTCCACGATCTTCTGCAGGGCGGTGCTCGCTCCGTAGGCGCGCTCGAGCGCCTCGAGGATCGCGGGGGCCGGCGCCGCGCGGAGGTGCACGGTGAGCCCCAGGCGTTGCCGGAGCTCGTCGAGGAGGACGGGATCGTCGGGCGCAGCCGCCGCCACCGTGATCGTCGATCCGTCGATCGCGATCGGGCAGGCGACCTGCTGGCGAAGGTACTTGAGCGGGAGCTCCTTGAGGACGGGCGGAGCCGACGGCAAATCCTCGGCGGAAAGGGGCGGTGGATCGACGCGATCGTGTTCCATGGTGGCGGATTATGTTGTTCGCGGTGAGAGAGCGTCAATGGCCACAAGATGTCGACAGCGTGTCGAAAAGGTGACGACATCCCGGCGAGCCGAATCCGGGGTCAACGGTTGTGGCGATCCGGGCGGATCGGGGTATTGCTGAGCCCCGCGAGCTCGAGTACGGTCCGCACATACGCGCGAGTCTCGGGAAACGGAGGGATCCCGTGGTGCGTGTCGACGGCCACCTCGCCGGCATTGTAGGCGGCGAGGGCCATCGGCACGTTGCCGCGATACCGATCGAGCAGATAGCGCAGATGCCGGATGCCGCCGTCGAGGTTCTCGCGCGCATCGAAGGGGTCCGCCACGCCGAGTGCGGCCGCCGTCCGGGGCATGAGCTGCATCAATCCCGCGGCTCCCCTGGGTGAGCGAGCCGACGGATCGAAGGCCGACTCCGCGCGCACCACCGCTTCCACCAGCGCGGCACTCAGGCCGTGGCGACGCGAGATCTCCTGGATGTCCGCGGCGAAGCCCGGGCGACGCCGATAGCGCGGATCCTCGGGGACGTTGGTGAGGTGGACGACGCCGTCCTCGTCCTGCCATCGAGCGGCGCCGCCCGCCGCGGCGGGAGCGGGTGCCCCGCCCCACGCCGCGATCAGGCCGACCAGCAGGACTCGCGCCACTCGTCGGAGACGCATGCCGGCAGAGCCCCGCACTCACGGCACGACCGCGGCGGCGTTGGTGAAGACCCGCCCGATCTCGGCGAGGCCGTCGGCGACCGTCGCGCCGGCGGTGCAGCTTGCGGTAACGCCCGACTGCCGCACGTCGGCGAACGGGACGATGGTCGAGCGGGCGTTTGCGGCCGCCGGGTAGGGCAGTGACTGCAGGGGCCCGTGATCCATCCCGACCAGGAACTGGTTGTTGGGCGCGTCCCAGATGAGCTGCAGCCGCACCTTCTGCCCGAGCGCCACCGGGTCCGGGAAGTCGACCGCCGCCTCCGTGGTCGCCCCGCCCGCCCCGCAGGCGGCGTCGATGCAATGGTAGAGACGACCCTGCACCCGCAGCACGCCGACGGCGTCCGGCGAGTCGGAGGCGCGGACGACCTGGACGCGAGCCACGTAGTCCCCGAGCAGGCTGCCCGGCACCGGAGGCACGGGGCCATCGCTGAAGCGGTTCAGCGAGATCGCGGCGGCTCGGATGATGGAGGGCGCCGGGTTCGCGGCACATCCGGTGACCTCGACGCGCTCGACCTTCAGCTCGGCCTCGAGCTGCGTGACGGAGGTCGGGAGGGCGAGAAACGCGCGGTTGTGCTGGAGCTGGACCCCGGCGTCGGCGTCCGTCCGGCCCTCGCTCCGCAGGTGCATCGAGAGCTTGTGCCCCTGCACGGCGCGGCGGAACTCCGGCATCGAGTCCATGAAGCCGTTCCAGCGGTCGCCGCGCATGTGATCGGCGCCGCGCCAGTCCTCGTACAGAGTGAACGGTTCCACGGCCTGCGTCCGACCTGGGCCGATCAAGGCGAGCCCACCGAGGATCAGCGCACCCAGCAACGTGGATCGTGTCCGCGTCATCATCACCTGCTCCTTTCGCGCGCGCCGGCCGGCGCCGGTCAGGGTCACGGGATCACCGCCGAGGGATTCGTCCGCACCACGCCGATCTCGACGTCGGCGTCGACCACACCGGCCTGGCCGAGGCAGCTCACCGCCGAGCTGAAGACCGAGATGTTGGCGAAGGGAGATCGTGCCGGGGCCTGGTTCAATCCCGCCGGATACGCGAGCGACATGTCGGGCCCGTTGTTGACCCCGCCCACGAACCGATTGTTCGCCTCGTCCCAGATCAGCCGGACCCGCACCTTGTCACCCACGTAGACGAAGGTCGGGAGCGCGACGAAGGCGTCCGGGAGCGAATGGGCCGCGGAGCAGGCAGGATTGTCGCACCGGAAGATCGCGAGATGCACCTGGAGGGCCCCCGGCGGATCGTTCAAGCCCGAGGACCTGAACAGTCGGATGCGGCCGAAGTGGTCGCCCGTCGCGTCGCCGGGCAGTCCCGGGGTGCCGTCGTTGAACTTGTTCAAGGTCACCTGGACCGGCATAACGGAGGACGCGACGGGGTTGGCGGGGCATCCTACGAGCTCGAGGTTCTTGACCCGGGTCTCGACGTCGAACCGGGTGACGTCGAGCGGCCGGGCCGCGGCCAGGATGAGCTCGGCGCCGGCGCCGCCGGCGTTCGAGGCGTTGCTGGCTTCACGGCGCAGCCGAAGATGCGCGCGATGGCCCTGCTGCTCCTTCTGCGTGTCCTGGGCCGGATTGGCCAGTCCGCGCCACCGGTCACCACGGATCTGATCGGTGGTGGTCCAGTCTTCGTAGATCGCGAAGCCGTCGGTGTCTCGCCGCGCCTCGGCCACGAGCGCGCCGAGCGCGAGGATGGCGAAGGCACTGCCGATGATCGTGAGTCTCATTGAGCGTGTCCTCCTCTGAGCGGGGGCTGGCGTGCCGGAGCGGGTCATGGGATCGGCGCCTGGTGTGCGACGCCGAAGGGCACGTCGTTCGTGTAGATGCCGTCGAGGCCGAGCGACTCCAGGAAGTCCCACTCGGCCGCATTGGTCGCGGTGAAGCCGAGGGCCTTCAGATCGAGGCCGTGCAGCGCATCGACGAACGAGGCCCCGGCGGATTGGAGGAAGAAGAGATCGGCCTCGACGAGGTGCGCCTGCACGGCCAGGGCGGTCGAGATCGCCTCGTCCACGGATCGGTAGCCGGGGAGGCGGTAGATGGGCCCGATCTCGGCCCACTGCAGTCCGAGATCGAGCGCCTTGTTGACGAGCGTGACCGGATAGCCCAGGAGCGCCTCGATTTCGGCTTCGGTCAGGAACTGCAATCCGCTCAAGGAGAGGATCCGCACGATCCTGGGTGCGTGGTCGGCGGCCAGGGAGAGGAGCGCAGGGGAGAACGAGGTGTACATCACCTGATCCGCCATGTCAGCTCGGCGGACGACCCGGCTCACCGCGGCGACGATCGCTCGGTCCTGCCGATCGTGCGGGTCACAGAGCGGAGCCGCCGCCTTCAGCTCGATGATGACGAGGCCGCGCAGCGGGTCCGATGCCTGGTTGAGCTTCCGTGCCTGCTCGAGTGCTTTCTCGAGGCTCGGGACGTATGGCAGACGCTGCTGCAGCTCGTCCAGGGACAGCCGGTTGAGGCAGGTGAAGTCGGACAGGAAGTCGTCGTGGAAGACGGCCACCCTCCCGTCGCGGGTGAGCTGGACGTCGATCTCCACGACGCTGGCGCCGGCCTTGAAGCCGCGCCGGATCGCGGCGACCGTGTTCTCGATGGGGCGGGACGGATCCTCGGCGAGGTTGTCGCCGAAGCCCCGGTGCGCGATGGCGAACGGCCGCACGTCCAGCGCGAGCAGGTCCTCCACCGTCGCCTGGGGGTGCTGGTGGGCATCGACCGGATGGATGCCCACGGTGATCGAGGCGAGCACGATGAACGCGACGGCCCGGATCCTCTTCATGGCGTGACCTCCTGGGGACACTGCCAACAAGGCGCGTGCCAGCCGCGAGCATCCGAGATTTCGGGGAGTTGGCCATGGGCACCACCGCGGTGGTTCGGTGGTGGTGGTGCAGGGGCCACTCGTCGAGTCGACCGTTACGCACCCGTTCCCTCCTACAGATGAGTGTGGTTCGATGCGCCGAATCTCGGTGAGGGAGCCGAGATCACGCCCTCGGCTCCCTCACGGGGCAGGCCTGCCGGGCGTGGCGCATGTCACCCACGGTCGGCAGCGTCCGATCTCAGCTCAGCGGTTCTTGTCCAGGCGGTACGTCCCGGTCCAGGTGTAGTTGGGTCCGCCGTCATATGTGACTTGGAAGGCGGCATGGAACCCCCGCAGTGTCCCGGTCCCCTCCCAGAAGGAGCACGTTCCGACTTGACCAAGGAGGCTGCAATAGCCGGTCGCTCTGTTGCCGCGCCCGGTGTTGATGATGACCACGCTGCTGGTGTAGTCAGGATCGCTGATCTCGGGCCCCCAGTAGAAGACCTTGGTGCCCGCCGGGATCGCCGAGAAGTTCGAATCGGTGATGGTGCAGAAGCTGGGGACGTTGCCGGTGAATTCGTGGCACTCCTTGTTTATGAGTATGGGATGAGGGCTGTCGGCCGCCGCTGGCAGCGATGGAGCGAGGAGCGCGAGGGCAAACATGGTGCCGGTAACCACGAGTAGACTGCTGACTGAGCGCATCTGTTACCTCCTTCAGATCAGGGTGGTTGGTTCGAGAGGACCGTCTGCGGGCACTCCGGCCGCGCTTACTGCTCGGTGCCTCGCAGGATGTCCAGCGTGCCCTGGAAGCAATCGGTGGTGATGTTGTCGTGCTTGCACCGGATCTGCGTGTACTCTCCCTCCACCAGATTGCCCTTCAGCCATCCATCCGTGACGATGCCGATGATCACCGCCTTGAGATCGAGCTGCGTGATGTAGACGTGGGCGGTGAAGGAGTTGATCCGGCCATTGAAGTGGTAGAAGGCCTCGATGAAGGTGGGGGAGCCGGTGGCGCCCTGCTGGAAGCTGAGGATCTCCCCCGCGTACGTGCCGCGGCCGACGTCGCCTCCGACCACGCCGGCGATGTTCGGGTACGTGGTGATCCATTTCGTGAAGGTGTTCTCGGCGTTTCGGCGGACGCGCTCGTCAGCCCCCCAGGCGTCTCGCGGCCCGAGTGACGGGGTCGTGAACGCGACGCTCGCGGCCAGCGCGAGGGCCACAAACGCAGCGATTCCCTTGAATCTCATGGCTGCTCCTTTCCAGTGGTGTTCAGGTGTTTGTCGTGACCGTTCCGGCGCTGCGCGCCTCCCCTGATCTCCGAGGGATGCGTAAAGCGTTCCAGCCGTCGCCCGCGGTGGCGTGGGCTGCCGTCTCGAGTCGTGCCGCGGACTTGCGAGCCGCGACCGGACCGCGGCCGCCTGATCACCTGCTCAGACTGTTCGAAAATCTGAGCAGTGACTTGAGCAAGCGCGTAGGCTAGCCGCGGCTATGGAAGAGCTGGCTGAACTGCTTGGAGAGAGCCCGGCCATCAACGCCCTCCGGGGGAAGCTGGGCCAGCTCCTGGAGCGCCAGCCGGCGGGCCGACGTCTTCCCGCGATCCTGATCCAGGGCGAAACCGGCACCGGCAAGGGGCTCGTCGCCCGGCTCGTGCATCGTATGGGGCCGCGGAAGGCCGGCCCTTTCGTGGACATCAATTGCCCGGCGATCCCCGAGACGCTGATCGAGGCCGAGCTGTTCGGCTACGAGCGGGGCGCGTTCACCGACGCGCGCCAAGCCAAGCCCGGCCTCCTTCAAACCGCGCACCGGGGCACGCTCTTCCTCGACGAGGTCGGCCTGTTGCCCGAATCGGCCCAGGCCAAGCTCCTCACCGTCATCGAGGAGCGCGTCGTCCGCCGCCTCGGCAGCACCCGGCCGGAGGCGGTGGACGTCTGCTTCATCAGTGCGACGAACACCGACCTCCAGGCGGCTCTCCGCGCCCGGCGCTTCCGGGAGGACCTCTACCACCGGCTGGCGGTGATCACGTTCAGCATACCCGCGCTGCGGGAACGGGGACGTGACGTGCTCCTCCTGGCCGAGCGGTTCCTCGGCCGAGCCTGCGTCGACTATGGACTGGCGCCCAAAACCCTGAGTGAGCAGGCGCAGGCTCGCCTGCTCGCCTATCCCTGGCCGGGCAATGTCCGCGAGCTCGCCAACGTCATGGAGCGCGCGGCGCTCTTCGCCGACTCTCCCGTGGTCACCGGAGCGATGCTGGAGCCGCTGTCGGCGGACGGGCCCCATCCGGCAGTCCCGGCCCCCGGTGCGAATGCCGGTCCGGTCACGCCGGAGGAGGCGATGCGGCAGCATCTCCTGGGTGTGCTGGAGCAGAGCGCGGGGAACATCTCGCATGCCGCGGCCCGGCTGGGCATCGCGCGCAACACGCTCTACGCCCGCCTCGAGAAGTACGGCGTGCGCGGCCATCGTCTTCCTCCCCGCCGCCCCGGCCGGCCCGAGACCGTTCCGGCCCCGGCTTCCACGAGTACGTGGATTCAATGGGAACGTCGGGACATCACGCTGCTCCGCGCAACTCTCGTCGAGCCGGACGGGGACGAGGCCGGCTCAGACACGAGCCGGGCCCTCGAAGGCGTGATCGACAAGCTGCAGACGTTCGGCGGCCGCATCGAAGGGCTGACCCCAACCGCCGTCGCGGCCTCGTTCGGCGTCGATCGGGTCGACGATGCCCCGCGGCGCGCGGCCCACGCCGCGATGGCCATTCACAATGGGGCCGCGCGCGCCCGTGAAGGCACGGGCCGGGTGCCGGGGATCAAGATCGGCATCCACGTCGCTCCGCTGCTCGTCGGCCGCTCGGCGACCCGGATCGACATCGACGCGGACGTCCAGCGCGCGCACGGGCCGCTCCTCGATCAGCTCCTGCAGACCATCGGCGCGGACGAGACGGTGGCGAGCGCGGCCGCGGCCCCCTTCCTGGAGCGCCGGTTCGAGCTCGTCCCGATCGACGGAGAAGCCGGGGGCGCGGACCGGGCCTATCGTCTCACCGGGCAAGAACGCCGGGGGTTGGGGCTGTGGGGAGCGATGACGCAGTTCGTGGGGCGTCACGACGAGCTCGCCGTCTTGCGGGGCTGCATTGCCGCGGCCGGGCATGGGCGCGGCCAGCTCGTGGCCGTCGTCGGGGAGCCCGGGGTGGGTAAGTCGCGCCTCCTGTGGGAAGTGACCCACTCGGCGCATGTCGGCGGCTGGCTCGTGCTGGAAGTGGGCGCGGTCCCTTACGGCAAGACCACACCCTATCTCCCCGTAATCGATCTGCTCAAGGCCTACTGCGGGATTGCCGAGCGCGATGATCAGCGCACCACCCGCGAGAAGGTCATCGGTAAGCTCCTCGCCCTGGACCCGGGGTTCAAGGTCGCCCTGCCCGTGTTCCTGACCCTGCTCGACGTCCCGGTGGACGACGCGGAATGGCAGGCGCTCGATCCGGCCGGGCGGCGGCGGCGGACCCTGGAGACCGTCACGCGTCTCTTGCTGCATGAGAGCCAGGCGCAGCCGCTGGCGCTGGTGTTCGAGGATCTGCAGTGGATCGACGGCGAGACGCAGGCGCTCCTCGATAACCTGGTCGAGAGCCTCCCCAGTGCGCGTCTCATGCTGCTCGTCAGCCATCGGTCCGAGTATGCGCACGGCTGGGGAAGCCAGACCTCCTACACCCGGCTCCGCATCGACCCGCTGCCACGGGAAGGTGCCGAAGCGTTGCTCGATGCGCTCCTCGGGAACGACCCAGGCTTGGACACGCTCAAGCGACTCCTGATCGAGCGCACTGAGGGCAATCCGCTCTTCGTCGAGGAGAGCGTCCGCGCGCTGGTCGAGACGGGTGCATTGACGGGCGAGCGAGGGAAGTACCGGCTGGCGCACGACCTGCCCGCGATCCACGTGCCCGGCACGGTGCAGGCCATCTTGACCGCGCGCATCGACCGTCTGCCGCCGGACGAGAAGCGGCTCCTCGAGATTGCCGCGGTCATCGGGAAGGACTTCCCCCTGGCCCTCCTCCTGGCGGTGGCGGACGGGAAGGAAGGGACGATCCGTCGCGGGCTGGGCCATCTTCAGACGGCCGAGTTCCTCTACGAGACGTGCCTCTTCCCCGATGTCGAGTACACCTTCAAGCACGCGCTCACCCATGAGGTGGCCTACGGGAGCCTCCTCGACGGGCGGCGCCGCGACCTCCACGCCCGGATCGTGGAGACCATCGAGCGCCTCTACGGTGATCGCCTCGGCGAGCAGACCGAGCGGCTTGCCCATCACGCGGTCTGTGGCGAGGTGCGGGAGAAGGCGGTGTCTTATCTCAGGCAGGCCGGACTCAGGGCGACCGCGCGATCGGCGCTCCAGGAAGCCCGGGTTTGGTTCGATCAGGCGCTGGGCGTCCTCGCGGCACTGCCCGAGAGTCGGTCCACGCTGGAGCAGGCCTTCGAGATCCGTCTCGAGGTCCGGCCGGTGCTGAACCTGCTCGGTGAGGTCCGGCGGACGCTGGAGTGCCTGCGCGAGGCCGAGACCCTCGCCGAGGAGCTGGACGACGACCGCCGGCGTGGGCATGTCTATAGGTTCATGACGAACGTCCACGCGCTACTCGGCGAGCCGGACAAGGCCCTTGTGTCTGGCGCGCGGGCGCTGACGATCGCGGGGCGCCTCGGGGACCTGAGGCTCCGCATCCAGACCACGACGTATCTCGAGCAGACGCACTACTATCAGGGCGAGTACGCACGCGCGGTCGACCTGGCCACCGATAACCTGGCAGCGCTGCCCGCGGACTGGGTCTCCGAGCGATCCGGAACCGTCATGCCGACAGCGCTGTACGATCGCCTCTGGCTCGTCTACAGCCTCGGCGAACTCGGCAGATTCGTCGAGGGAGCCTCGCGCGCGGCCGAGTTGCTGCTGCTCGCCAAAACAACGCAGCACACGTTTGCGGTCAGTGAGGCCCACATCGCCCCGAGCAGACTCTATCTCCGCAAGGGTGACTGGGCGAAGGCGGGCTCACTGGTCGAGCAGGGGATCGCGGTGCTCCGGACAGGGAACACCGTTCTCAATCTTCCCGGTGCGCTCGCGGACTCGGCCTGGATCCTCGCGCAAGTCGGCGAGGCGGGCGAGGCGACGGCCCGGATCCGGGAGAGCGAGCGACTCTTCGAGTGTCAAGCGACGCAGAGAGTCGTCCTCCTGCCCTACATCTCGCTGGCGCGTGCCGCTCTACTGCTCGACCGGCTCGACGAGGCGCAGAGTCTCGGCGAACGTGCGGTCAGGTATACTCCGTCTCGCCACGGCGTCAGAGCCAATGCGCTGCACCTGCTCGCCGATGTCGCGACCCATCCCGCCAGGTTCGACGCCGAGACCGGCGAGGTGCACTACCGCCAGGCGCTGGCACTGGCCGAGCCGCGCGGCATGCGGCCCCTTATCGCCCACTGCCATCTGGGCCTCGGCAGGCTCTACCGGCGCTGCGGCCGATGCGAGGAAGCGCACGAACACCTCACAACCGCGACGACGCTATACCGCGACATGGACATGCGATTCTGGCTAGAGGAGGCGGAGGCCGCGATGAAGGACTCGGCATGACCAGCGGTCCGCGCCTCGGAAGGGTTCGCCCCCCACGCGTATCCGGGCCGATGCGCTTGAACGGCTCGAGCGGTTGAGGTAGATAGACGATGTGAGCCCAGCCGACGACGAGGATCTGCGCGCGATCTTGTCCGAGCGGTTCGCCCGAATGGACGAACAGTTCGGGCGCGTGAACGAACAGCTCGGGCGCATGGACGAGCAGTTCAGGCGCGTGGACGAGCAGTTCGGGCGCGTGAACGAACAGTTCACCCGGATCGATCGCCGGTTCGAGGTGCTCATGTTCGAGCTCGACCGACGCTTCACGCGCCAGGACGAGCGGATCGCCGCCTTCCAGGCCGAGGTGGACGAGCGCTTTCGTGAGGTCTTCGGCCATTTCGACGAGGTCTACGGGCGCCTGGAGAGACTCGAGCAAGAGTACTATGCGATGTCCCAGCAGCTGCGTCGGATCGAGGTGGCGCTGACCGACGAGAGTGGGCGGCGGACGATTCTCGAGCGCGACCTGGCCGCGCTCAAGGAGCACGTCGGTCGGCTGCAGCAGCGGATCGCCGAGATGGAGCGGCGGCTGGGCGCCTAGCGCGCCTGCTGCTTGATGTTCGCGGTCTCCACCAGCGCCAGGACACGGTCGTGGTCCTCGCCGTTGGGCACGCGCTTCGTTGAGCTTCCGAGCATGCTCCAGCGCGGCCTCGAGACTCGGGACGAAGGTCAGCGCGCCGGGGGAAGCACCACTGCGAGACGGGCGGCGAGGGCCTCCGTTCGCCGGACGTGGTAGGGGACGGCGAGCGCCACGAAGATGTCACGCGCCTGGCGCAGGTGAAGCGCGGCCTGGCGACGACGACCCTGGGCGTGGTAGACCGCGGCGAGGTCGAGCTCGGTACACGCCATCTCGTAACGGGAGTGGATGGAGCCGAAGGTCTCGAGGGCCAGGTCGAGCCAGTCGGCGGCCTCGGTCAGGGAGTTGCGGCCCTGCGAGATCCGGCCCAGGGAATGCTGAGCCCAGCCGCGGACGACCGCGATGCCGGCGTCGGTTCCGATCTGGAGCGCGCGGCCGGCGTACTCGAGCGCCCGCTCGAGATCGCCCTTGGCCCGGAAGGCCTCGGCCAGGAACGCGCCGAACCAGCCCTGGAGAGCCCGGTAGCCCCACTGCGCGAACAGCTTCACCGAGCCCTCGAGGAGCGGGATCGCCTGGTCCGTCTCGCCCTTCTGGGCGTGGGCGAAGCCCAGCCAGCCGGCCGCGATCGCGCGGTTCAGCGGATCCGGCGCGCGGTCGAGGGCCCGCCGGCACTCCTCGATGCCCTGATCCAGCTCGCCGATCACGGCGTGAAGGATCCCGGCCCCCCACGCGGCGAGCGTGCGCTGGCGAGGATCGCCGGTGGCCTCGGCGATCGCGTTCGCCTGCTCGAGCGACTCGAACGCGCGCGCGAACTCGCCGATCTGAGCGTGGTTGAGGGCGACGACCCAGTGCGCGTTGGCCAGCCACCACCGCTCGCGCGTGCGCTGGAGCAGATGGACCGCCCGCCGCCCGTCCTCGATGCCCTCCGCGGCTCGGCCCGAGACCGGGGCGTCCTGCGCGCGGAGACAGTAGGCCTTGCCCTTCAGCACGTCGTCTCCGTAACGGTCGGCCTCGTCGATGGCGAGCTGCGCGTGCTCGGCGGCCCGCTGGTGATCGGCGAGGAAGCTGTAGGCGCGGCCAAGCATGAAGTGGTACTCACCGGCGAGGGTGGGGTCCTTCAGATGCTCGAGCGCGCCCCGCTCCGGCAGGAGCAGATCGAGCAGCTCCTGGGTCCGGCCCAGGGGGAAGAGGGACGAGGCCTGCCAGAGCACGAGCTCGAGCCGGCGCCGGTCCCGATCCTGGATCGGGAGTTTGCGCACGTGGGCCCGCGCTTCACGGAGGGCCCGGACCGCCTCCTCGTGAGCGTAGAGCGTCGCCGCCTTCCGGGCGAACCGGGTCAGGTAGTGGACGGCCCGCTCCGGCTGATCGGTACGGGCGAAGTGGTGAGCGAGCTGCTCGTAGGCGTCCTCCGGATGGCCCGCGTAGTGCTGCTCGAGCGCAGCGCCTGCCGCGGCGTGGAGGGCTTGGCGCCGCGGCGCCGCCAGGCTCTCGTAGGCGACCTCCTGGGTCAGCGCGTGCTTGAACACGTAGACGGGCTCCGCGCCATCGGTGGCCTGGTGGAGGAACTCGAGCCGGATGAGGGCGGTGAGATGCGGCTCGAGCGGCGTGCTCCGCTCCTCCCGGATCGAGGCCAGGAGCCGAAGCGGCACTTCACGCCCGAGCACGGACGCCGTTTGCAGGACCTCCTTGGTCGACTCGGGGAGCCGGCGGATCCGCGCGAGCAGGACCTCCTGGATGGTGTCCGGGACGGTGAGCGTCGGATGCAGGCTTCCGTGCTCACCCACCGTGCGGGAGAGCTCTTCCAGGAAGAACGGGTTGCCCTCCGCCTTGTCCAGGATCAGCCGGGTGAGAGACTCGGGGACCTGATCGGTCCCGAGAATCGACCACACCACGGTCAAGCTGTCGTCGGACGACAGCGGCTGCATCGGGATCTGGGCGGAGTAGGAGCGGTTCAGCCAGGCCGGGCTGTAGCCGGGCCGGTACGTCGCCACGAACAGGATCGGCGAGCCGGCGAGGATCTCCACCAGCGCCGCCACGCACTCCTCCGAGGTGCGGTCGATCCAGTGGAGATCCTCCAGGACGATGATCAGAGGACGCAGGCGGCTGCCGCGCACCATCATCTGCCGCAGCCCCTCCACCGTCCTGGCCTTGATCGCCTCGGGGCTGAGCGTCGCGAGCGGGCCGGTCTCTTCCCGGATGCCGAAGAGCTGGAGGAAGAAGGGCATCCACTCGGCCGGCTCCATCCCGAGAGCCCGCAGGCCGGCCTGCACCCGGTCGGTGATGGCGGCCGCCCCGTGCACGCCCGTGATACCGAAGTTCTGCTTGAGCATCTCGACGATCGGCAGGTAGGGGACCGCGGTTCCGTAGGACAGGCAATGGCCTTCGAGGTCGGTTATCTTTGTGCCGGAGAGGCTCCGCCGGAACTCGAGCAGGAGACGGGACTTGCCGATCCCGGCCTCACCGACGATCCCCACGAACTGCCCGCGGCCGGACGAAGCCGAGGCGAGATGGCTGTGGAGCAGCGTGAGATACTGCCGGGAGCCCACGAATTCTCCGATGCGGCCGCCCCCGCCGGCCGCTCCACGCCCGGCCAGTCGATAGCCCAGGCCGGTCGACCCTTCACCGGGCCGCAGCGGCACGAGGTCGAACCGCCGCTTGAGAAACGGCTCCGCGGCGTCGCTGACGATGATCGTATTGGGCTTGGCGTCGGGCTCGAGCGCCTCCAGCGCCCGCCACGCCTCGCGCTTGGCATCCTGATCCATCTGGACGCCGCCACCGACCTGACCGATCAGGAACTGGCCCACGTGGATGACGCTCCGTATCGTCACGCCGTCGGCCACACCCCGTCCCGCGCGCTCGACGGCCCTCAGGATCGCGAGGGCCGTATGCGCGGCGTGCAGGGGCGCATCCTCGATCGGCTCGAGCCCGAAGGCGGCCACCACGCCCGTCTGGCTGAGCTCCTCCACCCGCCCTCCGAAGCTCTGGACCTTCTCCACGATGGTCTTGAACGCTTCCGGGCCCCGGCTCCCGAAGGCGACCGATTCGCTCGACGGTGGGCTCACCAGCGCCACCCGGAGCAACGTGACCCGCCGGCGCTCCCATCTGATCACCGTGGGGGCGGTCTCGGGCTGGCCCGGCGGGGGCGCCGGGCCCTCGGCCGGGGCGGAGGCGGGAACCGCCGGATCGATGTCACGGGGCGGTGTCCCGGTGGGCACGCCAGCGCTTCCGGGCACGACGGTGGGGCCATCCCCGCGCCTCAGCCCGTGCATCTTCATTCGGTACCGGAGCGTGTTGCGGCTCCATCCGAGGAGATCGGCGGCGCGAGTGATGACCCAGTCCGTTTCGATCAGCGCCTGCAAGATTCGCTGCCGCTCGTCGCCCTCCGACGGCTCCTGCACTCGTGGCGGAGTGTTCCCGCGCGGGACGGTCGGCGGTCGCGGATCCGCGACACGCGGCAGGGCGAGCATCTCGGCGGTGATCTGCGGAGCTTCGGAGAAGGCCGCGACCCGCTCGATGACGTTCTCGAGCTCGCGAACGTTTCCGGGCCAATCGTAGGCGAGGAGGGCGTCCTGCGCGTCCGGTGCGAGGGTCTTGGGCGGCTTCTCGTGATCCTCGCACGCCTGGCCCACGAAGCGCCTGGCCAGCAGCAGGATGTCGTCTCCGCGCTCTCGAAGCGGTGGCAGGACCAGCGTGAACGTGCTCAGCCGATAGTAGAGGTCTCGCCGGAAGTGACGTCGCGGGTTGGCGGGCGTGAGATCCTCGTTGGTCGCCGCGATGACCCAGGCGTCCACCTTCTCGGGGCGATTGGCCCCGAGGGGCCAGACTTCTCGCTCGTCGATCGCCTTGAGGAGCTTCCCCTGCAGCGGCTCGCTCAGCAGGCCGGCCTCGTCGAGGAAGAGGATCCCTCCGCTGGCGGCCTGGAAGTGGCCGGGCCGGGATTCGTGGGCGCCGGTATAGATGCCCTTGCGCGCCCCGAACAGCAGTGATTCCGCAATCTCCGTCGGGATCGCCGCGCAGCTGACGTTGATGAAGGGGGCGGCTGCCCGCGGTCCCCTCCGATGAAGAACCCGGGCCAGACGACCCTTCCCGGTGCCCGTCTCACCCTGGATGAGCACGGTCGGCATCAGGCCAGAGCGGGTCTGGTGCCGCAGGAGCTGGTCGACCTTTTCCCGCAGCGCCACCATACCCCGGCTGTTGCCCGGCAGATCCTCACTGAGGTCCATGGCTTCCCCTCGAGCGATCCGGAACCACCACCACCACCACCGGGACGGGCCCTATGTGGCCGTGCATACGCCTGTTGGCCACCGAATACAAGCCTGCACCTCGACAGTGCAAAGTTGGAACCAACCGGGCGCGGCCACCACCACCACCGGAGCAGACGCAGCGTCGCGACCGCCAAGCATCCGATTCTGCATGCTCGGCCGTGTGGCATGTGGCTTGCCATCCGCGGTCGGTGGGTACACGATCATGACCTCCTCGATCGGCGCACCGCTGAATCGCCGGCCCGTCGGGCTGCGGGAGCTCTCTCCGGTGCGGCACCTGGCCGCCCAGCTCGCGCGTGCCGGATTCCGGCCCAATCAGATCTCGCTCTTGGGTGTCGGCGTCTCCACCCTGGGAGCGGCGTGCCTGCTGATCACGACCGCAGTCGAGCCGGGCTGGCGCAGTCTCCTCTTCCTGGGGGCGGCCGCCGTGATCCCGCTACGCGGGCTGTGCAACCTCTGCGATGGCCTGATGGCCATCGAGGGCCGGCTTCGCACGCGATCCGGTGAGATCTTCAACGACCTGCCCGATCGGTTCTCCGATGCGCTGATGCTCGTCGCGGCGGGCTATGCGATCCCGGCACCCGGCTGGGGCCCGGGCCTTGGCTGGCTGGCCGCGCTGCTCGCCGCGCTCACCGCTCACGTGCGGGTGCTCGGCGTCGCCGCGGGCGCCGCCCCGCAGTTCGGCGGGCCCATGGCCAAGACCCATCGCATGGTCGTGCTGGGCGCCGCGTCCGTCGGGGCGGGCGCCGAGTCGCTGTGCGGTCTTCCGCCACGGGCTCTGGGCCTCGGCCTGTTCCTCGTGACCCTCGGCTGCGCCATCACCATCGTCCGTCGAACCGGCCGCATCGTCCGAGATCTGGAGTCACCGTGAATCCGGCGACGGCCTCGGTCATCGCCTCCGCGGTCCGGCTGCTCGCGGGCGCCACCGTTCGATGGAGAGGGTGTCGGCCGGAGGCGCACCAGCGCGTCTATTTCGGAAATCACAGCAGCCACCTCGATGCGGTGCTCGTGTGGGCAGCGCTGCCATCGGAGATCCGACGGCACGCCCGGCCGGTCGCAGCCCGCGACTACTGGGAGAGTCATCGCCTGACCCGGCGGCTCATCATCCGGTGGTCCAGGGCGGTGCTCGTCGAGCGCGACAACCCGGACGCGAAGACGCGCGAGCGCCAGATCCAGGCGATGCTGGAGGCGATGGGTGACGAAGAGTCGCTCATCATGTTTCCGGAAGGCACGCGGGGCGCGGGCACCGAGATCGGGCCGTTCAAGACCGGGCTCTATCACCTGGCCCAGCACCGGCCCGGGCTCGAGCTCGTGCCCGTGCATCTCCACAACGTCCACCGACTCCTGCCCAAGGGAGCTCTCCTCCCGGTGTTCATGGCCTGCGGCGTGACGTTCGGCCCGCCCCTGGTGGTGGGGCCCCATGAGGACCGGGCGACCTTCCTGGAGCGAGCGCGAGACGCGGTCCGTCGGCTCGCACCCTCGACGGCGGCGGCCTGACCGTGGATCGAGATCTGGCCTGGATCGTCCTGGGTGCGGCGGGAGCCCTCGTGCTCGCGACCGGCGCCGGACTGGTCCTCGATCGGATGGTCGTGAGCCCGGAGACCCGTGGGGTCATCCTCAACATGAACGCCCGCATCCGCGGATGGTGGGTGATGTGCCTGACGTTTCTGGCGTCGCTTCTGACCGGTGGGACCGGCTCGGTCGTGCTCTTCGCGCTCATCTCGGTCCTGGCCCTGCGCGAGTTCGTGACCCTGGCCCCGACCCTCCGGGCCGACCATGGTGCGCTGTGCTGGGCCTTCTTCGGGTTCATTCCGCTGCAGTACGGGCTGGTCGCGGTCGGCCGCCTCGATCTCGTCACGGTGGTGATCCCGGTCATCGGGGCTCTACTGCTCGCGCTCCAGAGCACACTCGCCGGTGACACCACGCGCTTTCTCGAGCGAAGCGCCGACATCCTGTGGGGCCTGATGGTGTGCGTGTACGCGGTGAGTCACGTGCCGGCCCTTCTCAAGCTGGAGATTCCGGGCTACGAGGGACAGGACGTCAAGCTCTTGGTGTTCTTCGTGCTGGTGGTCCAGGCCAGCGACGTCTTGCAGTACGTGTCGGGCAAGTGTCTCGGCCGAACCGCGATCGCGCCCACCATCAGCCCGAGCAAGACGTGGGAAGGCTTCGTGGGGGGCGTCGTCGGCGCCACCCTCCTCGGCGCCGGCCTGTGGTGGGCCACCCCGTTCTCCCCCTGGGAGGCCGCCCTGCTGTCGTTGATGCTGGCGCTGCTGGGCTTCGCGGGTGGGCTCGTCATGTCCGCCATCAAGCGAGATCGGGGCGTCAAGGACTACGGCGCGTTGATCCAGGGGCATGGGGGAGTCCTGGATCGGGTCGACTCGATCTGCTTCGCCGCTCCCGTGTTCTTCCACCTCACCCGATGGCTGGTGACCAGGTAGCCCGATGTCGCAACGGCGCCTGTGGCGGCACTCGTGGCGGGATGCCCGGCTCCTCGCCGCGTCCGTGATCCAGCTCGCGCTCAACGTCTGGCTGGCCGGAACCTGGCATCGGCGCTCGTGGATCGAGCTGGGGTGGCTCTGGCCCGCCGGCGCGGTGCTGTTCTGGTACAACGCGGTGGTCGTCACCCACAACTTCCTGCATACCCCATGGTTCGAGCGGGAGCCGCTCAACCGGATCTACGCCACGCTCGACTCGGCCAACCTCGGGGTGCCGGTGACCCTGTGTCGCTTCCACCATCTGAATCACCATCGTCATGGCAACGACCGGCCGGACGCGGCGGGGCTGACGCGGGACCACTCGTCGACCTACCGGTTCGGAGCCGGCGGGCGGCCGGAGCGGGCGGTGACCTACGCGCTCCTCGGTCTGTTCCGCGGGGGAACGGCGGAGGCGTGGCGCGAGGCGGCTCACGGGCGCGAGCGTGGCCGGCTGCTCGCCGAGGCGGGCGCGTGCGGGATGGCGCTCGCGGGGTACCTGCTCCTGTGCTGGCAGTTCGTGCTGCTGTTCCTGATTCCCGTCTTCTACGCGGGAAGCGTTCTCGGAATCGTCACCAACTACTACCAGCACGGTGGAGGCGCTCTCGCCCGTCCATGGCCCAACGCGGTGAGCCACTACGGGCGTTTCTACAACCGGGTCTGCTGCAACGAGGGCTATCACCGGGAGCACCATGGACGGCCGGGCGTGCACTGGACCGAACGGCCCACGCTGCGCGACGTGGAGCCGTGATGGGGGCGATCATGCTGCGCCTGGCGATCATCGTGGCCGTCATCCTGTTCCTCTCTGGCTGTTGCTGCCTCGATCGGACCGTGTACGGTGAGCCGACCGCTCGGGCTTGGAGTCTCGGCATCGCCGAGGGGCCGAGCGCCGCGGCCTAGGAGGAGATCCCATGCGGCATCTCGTGCTCGCACTCGTCACGCTCGGGCTCGCGGCCGGCTGCACATTCAGCGCGGTGACGCCGCGGGTGGTGACCGCGCCACCCGCCCCGCCGCCTTCGACCTTGGTCCTCGGCGAGATCACCGCCGTCAATCCTTCCTGGCAGGCCGCCACCGTCGTGTTCAAGCGGGGGGTGTCTGATTGGCTCGGCCGCAACGGAGGTTTTCAGGGCGTGCTGATCGAGGCGCCGTTGGAGACGCGTCTGGACAGCGTGGTGCTCCGCGGCACCATCATCGAGGTGGACAAGGGCAGCGCTGCGCTCCGGTTCTTCGTCGGCATGGGAGCGGGCCAGGCGCAGGTGAAGGGGGTCTTCGATCTCGCGCGCCCGGACGGATCGGTGCTCGCGACCTTCACGGCCCGCGAGTCCTACCTCGGCGGGGTGGGGATCGGTGGCGCGGGCCTGCTCGACGTCGACGACCTGATGCGACGCTTCGGGGAGACGGTGGCGAAGACCACCCGGGACTGGGCACGAGGGGAAGGGATCAAATGACCGGCCAGCCCGATGCCTCCGCCGCCTCTCAGCGCGTCTGCTTCTTGCTCTTCGCCGTCTCCACCAGCGCCACCACCCGGTCGTGGTCTTCCCCCTTGGGCACGAGCGTGAGGAAACGCTCCCACGCCTTGACCGCGCCCGCGTAGTCCTGCTTCTGCTCGAAGAGCACCTGGCCGCGATACAGATAGGCCGGGGGGTACTTCGGGTCGATGGCGAGGGCTTTGTCGATGGTCTCGAGCGCGGTGTCGGCGTGACCGCCGATGGCCACGATGAGGCCCAGGTGGGTGAGCGCGTCGACGTTCTTGGCATCGCGCTTGAGCACGGCCTGGTAGGCGGCGATGGCCTGGGAGTAGTTGCCGTCGAAGAGGCTCTGGCGCGCGGCGTTGAGCATCCCCGCCAGGATCTCGGGCGGGATGGGCTTGCCGGGCTCGAACCGCATGCTCGGCGGGCCCACCGGTGAGGCGCCCGCGTCAGCCCCGGGGCCGGGGATGGGCAGGCGGGAACCGGGAGGCGTCATGGTCTGATCGGGCTCGGTGAAGCGGCTCGCGTTGATGCCGATGATCACGCCGAAGACGACCAGCACCACCGCGCCCGCGGCCAGCGCCGCCGGCTGACGCGTCCAGGGCACTCGGGTTGGCGCCGCCTCGGCCGGAGCCGCGGCGGGCGTTTCGCGCGGGGCAGGCGCCGGCCCGAGCGCGTCGAGGTCCGTGATCAGGGCGGCGGCGCGCGCCTCGTAGCGCGCGCGCAGGCCCTCGTAGTCGGTGTCCGAGAGATGGCCCGCCTCGTGGTCGAACTCGAGCTCGCGCAGGGCCCGGTAGAGGGCGGTCTTCTCCTCCTCCAGCTCGAGCCGCCGATCGTCGCGCGGTCGGTCCGCCCTCAGACCCGAGTCGGCGCCCCGGCCGCGGAAGAGCGGCCACAGCACGATGGCCAGCGCCGGGAGGACGAAGGCGACGATCAGCGTGATCTGCAGCGTGCTCACGGCTCGCGCTCCATCTCGCGCCGGATGCGCGCGCGCATGGCCGGGTCCAGCGGCGGCGCCTGGGGGGCCGCGGGGCGCCGGCTCCAGCGTCGGACGACGATCAGCACCAGGACGAGCCCCAGGCCCAGGCCCGCGAACGGCACGACCCAGACCAGCAGGTTGAAGCCCTGGCGCGGTGGGGAGAGCAGGATCCAGTTCCCGTACTTCTCCACGAAGTAGGCGCGGACCTGCTCGGGGCTCTCGCCGGCGGCCAGGCGCTCGCGGATGATGTCCTTCATCTCGTGCGCGGTCTCCGAGGGCGAGTCGGCCACCGACAGGCTCTGGCAGACCACGCACCGGAGCTGCGCGGCCACGTCGTGCACGGTGTCCTCGCTCACCGGAATCTTGGCGCCCGCAGGCACGGCCCCGGCCACCGCCGCGGGGCCGCCCGCCGGCCCGGCCGCGAACGCGGGCGCGGCGACCGCGAGCACCGTCGCGAGCACGGTCAGCGCGAGGAGCCGGCTCACGCCGCCTCCGCCAGCAGGCGCTCGATCTGCTCCTTGAGCATCTCGTCGCTCACCGGGCCGACACGCTTGAAGCGCACGCGGCCTTTCCGGTCGATGAAGTAGGTCTCGGGCACGCCGTAGACGCCGTAGTCCACCGACACGCGGCTGCCCGGGTCCGGGGCGTTCGGGAAGGTGTGGCCGAACTGGGTGAGGAAGCGCGTGGCCGGCTCGTCCTTGTCCTGGTAGTTCACGCCGACCATCACCAGGCCGCGGTCCTTGTAGGTCTTCCAGGCGCGCTCGAGGCTCGGAGCCTCCTCGTAGCAGGCGGGATAGCACCACGAGGCCCAGAAGTTCACGATCACCACCTGGCCGCGGAGCGCCTCCAGCGAGAGCGGCTTGCCGTCGAACGCGGTCAGCTTGAACGGCGAGGCCGGCTTGCCCACGAGCGGCGAGGGGATCTCGCGCGGGTCGGTGCGGAAGCCGTAGGCCAGCAGCACCAGGACCGGCACGACCGCCAGCGGGATCGCCCAGCGCAGGATGCGGTTGGCGCCACTCATGCCGCCACGGTCCGGCCCGCGCGCGGCACCGCCGGCCGGCGCCGCGGCTCGGGCACGATGGCGAGCGCCGCGCCCAGCGTCAGCACGAAGCCGCCGATCCACAGCCAGGAGACCATGCGGTTGACCTGCACCTTGATGGTGGCGTGCGAGCCGTCGCGGGCGAAATCGCCCAGGACCAGGTAGAGGTCTTCGAGAAAGCCCAGGCGATAGTCCACCGCCGCGATCGGGGTCTGCTCCTGCGGGTAGAACTTCTTGGCCGGGGTGAGGACGGTGTAGGGGCCCTTGCGGTCGGACACCGTGAAGGTGCCGATCACCTTGGCATGGTTCGACTCCTCCACCCCCTGCAGGCCGTCGAAGCGGATGGTGTAGCCGGCCAGCTCCATGGACTCGCCGCGGTTCAGCGTGGCCTCGGTCTGGGTAGACCACGCCTGTGACCCCGCCACCCCGAGCGCAAGGACCAGGATGCCCAGGTGGATCACGAAGCCGCCGTAGCGGCGGTTCTGGCGGAGCGCGAGGCCCCAGGTGGCGTCGAGCCAGCCGTCGCCGGTGCGCCGGCGCGCGCGGGCGGCGCGGGCGAAGTCCAGCACGATGGTGGCGGCCACGAAGACGGCCAGCGCCAGGCAGAGCAGCACCAGCGCGTTGGCGATGCCCAGCAGGCGGCAGACGAAGGCGGCCACGATGCCGATCACCACCGGCTTGAGGAAGTTGCGGCGCAGGTTCTCGGCCGAGGCGCGGCGCCAGGCGATGGCCGGACCGACACCCATCAGGAAGATGAGGGCGAGGAAGATCGGGATGTTGACCAAGTTGAAGAACGGCGCCCCCACGCTCACCTTCGTGCCCTTCACCGCCTCGGAGAGCAGCGGGAACACGGTGCCGAAGAACACGGTGAAGGCCGCGGCCACCAGGAAGAGGTTGTTCAGCAGGAAGGCGGACTCGCGCGACACGATCGAGTCGAGCTCGCCCTGCGCGTGGAGCCGGTCGAGCCGCCAGGCGAGCAGGGAGAACGCGCCCAGCACCACCAGGGCCAGGAAGCCCAGGAAGAACTGGCCGACCGACCCCTGGCTGAAGGCGTGCACCGAGCCGATGATGCCGGAGCGGGTGAGGAAGGTGCCGAACAGGGTGAGGCTGAAGGTCAGGATGATCAGGGCCAGGTTCCAGAGCTTCAGCATGCGCCGGCGCTCCTGGATCATCACCGAGTGCAGGAACGCGGTGCCGGTGAGCCAGGGCATGAAGGCCGCGTTCTCCACCGGGTCCCACGCCCAGTAGCCGCCCCAGCCCAGCACGTGGTAGCTCCACCAGCCGCCGATCAGCAGGCCGAGCGAGAGGAAGTACCAGGCCACGATGGTCCAGCGCCGGGTGATGGTGATCCACTCGTCGCCGGTACGCCCGATGATCAGCGCGGCCATCGCGAAGGCGAACGGCACCGTGAATCCGGTGAATCCCAGATAGAGCGCCACCGGGTGGGTGATCATCCCGGAGTCCTCGAGCAGCGGATTGAGCCCGCGGCCGTCGGGGGGAATCGGCGAGAGGCGCTCGAAGGGCGGCGCGGGCACGGTCATCACCAGCAGAAAGAAGGCGGAGAGGCCCAGCATCACCGCGAGCACCCACGGGTAGAGCTGCGGCTGGGTGCGGCGGTAGCGCGCGATGACGATCAAGGTGTAGATCGAGAGCATGAACGTCCACAGGATGATCGAGCCCTCGAGCGCGCCCCAGAGCGCGGTGATGCGGTAGTAGAACGGCGTGCCCAGGTTCGTGTTGCTCGCGACGTAGCGCACCGAGAAGTCGAAGGTGAGGAAGGCGTACACCAGCATCAGCATGCACCCGACCACGAGCACCGAGACGCCGACGGCGGCGCGCTCGGCGGAGCGGCGCAGGTCCCCGCGCGCCCTGACCGCGCTCAGGGCGGCGGCGCCCGAGCCGTAGAGCGCCAGCAGCAGGGCCGCGGCCGTCGCGGCGTAACCGATCTCCGGTGTCATGGCTTGCGCTCCTCGCCCCGTAGGGTCTTGAGCAGCTCCTTGTAGCCGGCCTGGCTCCCATCGTGCGGAGCCTTGTACTCCTCCGAGTGCTTGGCCAGGATCGTGGTGGCCTGGAAGTAGCCGTCGTGGCTCCAGGTGCCCTCGACCACCGCGCCGCGGCTCTCCGCGAAGAGGTCGGGCGGGGTGCCGCGGTGGCGCACCGGGACCGAGGTCTGACCGTCGGAGAGGGTGAAGCGCAGGTCGAGGCTCTTCGGGTCCCACTTGAGCGTGCCCGGCTGCACCATGCCGCCCAGCCGGTACGACTTGCCGGCGACCGGGGCCGCGCCCAGCTCGGTCGGCGTGACGAAGTAGACCACGGACTGGCTCACTCCCGCGTAGACGAGGTACGCGAGCGCGACCACGATGACGAAGCCGCCCGAGAGGAACTTGGTCTTGCGGTTCATGCCGCCCGCGCCTTCGCGGCCGGACGCGCCGTCAGCGCGCGGGCGCGGCGCGCCAGACGGCGCCAGTAGCCGAAGAGCGCGACCGCGGCGATGCCGTACGCGGCGATCACGTAGCCCCAGTTGGCCGGCATCATGTCTCTCCCTCGAGCCGGGCGATCTCCATCCGCCGCGACAGGAAGTAGGCGAATAGCAGGGTGAAGGCGATCCAGTTGACGAACAGGGCCAGGCCGATCGCGGGATCGATCGGCGAGGGCTCGGGCCCGAGGATGGTCGAGGGCTGGTGGAGCGCCCGCCACCACTTCACCGAGAAGTGCACGATCGGAATGTTGACCGCGCCGAGGATGCCGACCACCGCCGCGTAGCGGGCCCGGGCGTCGGGGTCCTCGATCAGGCTCCGCAGCAGCAGGTAGCCGACGTACACGCAGAAGAGCACCGCGGTCGAGGTGAGCC
>Ga0335084_10000072_pt1 | contig 63543 bp, 58 predicted proteins | sample Lox_Sample_44_FD_206721 | JGI IMG/M metagenome (GOLD analysis project Ga0335084, IMG submission 206721) | Soil microbial communities from Loxahatchee National Wildlife Refuge, Florida, United States - Lox_Sample_4.4 | ecosystem: Environmental > Terrestrial > Soil > Wetlands | place: USA...
TTCGCTCCGTCGTCTCATACTGAGTCAACGCTTATGCTTCCATCGGGATGACGAAGTGATAGGTTTTTCAGAGTTTCCTTAGGCGGTCGCCCACGGCGCGGGAGAGGATGTCGACCAGGCCGCCGGGGGCGAAGGGGGCGACGATCTTTACCGGCTTGGAGGGATAGGTCTGCGCGGAGAGAGGCCGGCTCGCGAGAACGAGACCGAGCAGTGCGGCCGATGCAAGGACTACGATCCTCCTGGTTTTCATGGCGCCTCCTTCGTTCCTCACGGGCTGTCCAGGGGTCACGGGAGACCCGAATGAAGAAGTCCGACTCGCTCCTGCCTGAAGGCGAAGGCCTGCGGCGCGCGGTCGCGTGGCTGATCGAGCAGCCGCGGCGCGACCTGCCGACGATCGAGGAGGCGAGCCGGCGCTTTGATCTTTCGCCGCTCGACGAGGCGTTCCTGATGGATCACTTTCGGGATCCGGGGCGAGGCGGGTCGGGGTCGTGAGCGGCGGATCGGCACCCCGGTCCGCGGCGCGAAGCTGACCTTACACCCAGATGAAGTGCGTGGCGCGTAGCTCGGCTTCGCCGTTCCACCGATACGCCACCAGCTCCCCACCATCCCCGACGCTGTAGTCGACGCACCCGATCCTCGGCGCCAGCGGCGCCGGCCGCGCAGTCAGGCAATAGTGACCGAAGAACACCGGCGGCCCGGAGTACGCCTTGACGCGCCGATCCGCCGCCATCGCAACGTCCGGAATCTGCTTCAACACCTGCGCCGGGGCGAGCGCAACCTTCCGGAACGTCCGCGGCTCCTGCTCCCACCAGCGGATCCGCGCCTTCGTCCGCGTCTTGCCGTCCTGGTCCGTGAAGGACATGCCCTGGAGGAGCGGGACCTCGAGCCCTTTGCACAGCGCCTCGACGGCCTCGAACGTCCAGTGGCCCTTCCGGTTGCTCGAGACGATCAGCTCGTCGGTGAGCGTCCCGCCGTCACCGAGATGCGGCCGCAGGGCGTCCATGTAGGAATCGTTCCAGCACGCATGCACCACCCGGATCCCGCCCAAGTCCAGCCACAGCGGCAGGGTCTTGAACCACTCGATGATCTCGGCGTGCAGCGGCTTCCCTGCGACCTCCGCGAGAAACGCCTGATGCTGCTTCCGGTTTCCCGGCCGATCGTGCGAGCGCAGATACTTCGTTGGATGCTCCGGATCGCGCGTCGCCCAGGCGATCGCGTTGAACTCGTGATTCCCCATGACCGCCATCGCTGCGCCGGTGTCGACCATGCCGCGCACGAGCTTGAGCGTCTCGATCTGCTTCGGCCCGCGGTCGATGAAGTCGCCGACCAAGATCGCGGTCCGGTCCGGATGCCGCCACGCCCGCATCGTTTCCCGATAGCCGAGCGTCCGCAGCAGCGCGACGAGCTTGTCGTACTGTCCGTGGACGTCGCCGATGACGTCGTAGTTCACGCCGATTCCTTCTCGCCGCCCGAACCCGTGCTCCGCCGCCGCTTGAACCGCACCCGCGGCATCGGCCGCTCGCGCATCGTCCTTGGCAGCGGCCTGCTCAGCGCCGCGAACACGCGCTCGCCCTGCGCCCGGGCCTCCTTGCTCACCCAGATCTCGTAGGTGATGAACGCTGCCTCGACGTCCGCGGTTTCCATCGGGTCGTCGACGGGCTTGCATCGCTCCTTCGCCCACCTGATCCAGGTCCAGGTGAGCGCCGGGTTCGCCTCGACGCCGACGCCGAGGTTGTGCATGTCGGAGAGGAGCCGGCTCGCGAGCTGGTTGCCCGAGAGCGCGACGTCCTGGAGCTCCTCGACGTAGTCGCCGAGGCTCACTTCCCCTGCGATCAGGCCGCCCCTCGCCGCGGCCAGGTGGCAGGCGGCGGCGGCGACGATATCCCGCTTCACCCCGCGCCCGAACCGGTACATCGTCCCGACCTCCCACGTGCTGGCGAGGTCGCCCTGCCTGCTCGCCGCGAGGAGCCACCGGAAGGCCTGCACGGGATCGGGCGCGGCCCCTTCGCCGTGCAGGTAGCGCTTGCCGAGGTTCGCCTGCGCGGTCATGTGGCCCTGCTCGGCGCTCTTGCGGTACCAGAACACGGCGCGTGCCTCGTCCTCGCGGCAGCCGACGCCGCGGAGGAACATCGTCGCGAGGTTGTTCTGGGCGTGCGCGTCGCCCTGCGAGGCGCCCAGGCTGTACCAGCGGAACGCCTCGTCCCAGTCCTGTCCGACGCCCTGGCCCTCGCGATAGATGTCGCCGAGCCGGCACGACGCGCGGCCGTCCCCGCCCCGCGCCGCCCGGAGGAGGGCGTCGAGAGACAGGGGCAGCATCCCCGATTCGGGCGCGCCGCTTTGCGGACCGGTCGTCATGCCTCGCTCATCTCCTGCGCGTCGCCGGCGAGGGCTTCCTCGACCTTGATCATCCCGAGCGTGTCCCGCTCGCAGTAGACGAGGAGCTTCGCGGCGAGGTCGTCGCGCCGGTCCTCGGTGGTCTCGGGGCGGATCGCCTCGAGGTAGGCCGCCTGAGCCCCGTCGCCGTCCTGTACTTCCTCGAGGTCGGCGTAGTCCAGGTCCGGCGCCACCGTCGGCAGCACCGCCTTCATCGAGAACGACCCTTGCAGGTCGCGGTGGTAGTAATGTTTGCGGACCACCGGCAGCAGGTCGACGGCCCTTTCGCTGATCGCGAGCAGCCGCTTCGCGCGATCCGGGAACCGGTCGGCGAGCTGGCCGATCACGGCCTTCTCGAAGCTTGCGTTGTAGGCGATGACCGCGCCACGCGTGCCGAGCGTCGTCACGAGCCTCTCCGCGCACGCGCGCGAGGGGTCGTTGCCGGTGAGGTCGAGGAACACCACATGATCGAGCTCGGTGCCGTCGCCCCGGTCGATCTGGCACGACCACTGGAAGGGCACCTGCTGGAATGGCCGGGTGCCGGCCCAGCGGGGAACGGCGAACATGATCGTCTCGAAGTCGAGGTAGTAGCGCGGGTAGGGCCACGCGGCGATCTCGTCGCGGGCGGCGGGATCGACGAAAGCCTTGCCGGTCTTCGTCGCCCGGTGGATGCGGCGGAACTTCTCGTCGTCGCCGAGGCGCGCGAGCGGGACGTCGCGCAGGTCGACGACGCCTTCCTGCGCCAGCCTTTCGGCGAGCTGCAGAGCCTTCTTGCCCTTGAGCAGCGTGACCGGGTACTTGGGGCCGGGTTCCACAAGGCTCGCGCAGTACTGCTTGAACGGGCACGGGTGCGGTTCGACGCACTGGGTGCCCATCGCGACGTTGGGTTCGGCCCGGCCGAGGACCGCTTTCGCGTCCTCGACCCACTTCGGCACTTCCGGCTGGAGCTTCTCGACGTCCGCCTGGACGTCGCCGCGCGCGAATAGGCCGTCGTAGTCGTCCTTGCCCCGGTACACGAACGACGTGTTGATATGGCGGAGCTCGACGCTTTTCACCGGGATGCCGGCGCCGCGCAGGACCCACGTCTGCGCGGCGACGTCGGCGGCGTGGTAGTCCTTCACCGAGCCGGTCGACTTGACCTCCGCCAGGTGGAAGCCGCCGCCGACCGGGATCAGCAGGTCGGCACGTACGTAGAGGTCGTCATGCGAGGCCGCGGCCTCGAACACCGCGCGCTTCGGACGCGCGGCGAGCGCGGCCTCGGTCTGCTTCGCGGCCTCGCTCCACGGCACGTTCTCGGCGACGAGGATGCCGCCGTCGTGCTCCCGGCGCGCGAGCGCGCCGACCTGGTGGCCGGTCGCGAAGACGCGCTGCGTCTCCGCCGAGACCTCGAGCAGGTCGCGGCGGTTCACCTCCAGCCACAAGCGCTTCCTGCACTGGTGGTAGGCGTTGAGCTTGGACTTCGACAGGGAGATCGATTGGGTGGTCACTGGCGCGAGCGAGTTGTCGGTGGCGTCGAGCGAAGTGTGCGGGCAGGCCGCGACAGAGAGTTTCGCCCGGGGGGAGCGGCGCTCGCGAGGGAATCCTTCTCTCGCCCCCGCCGGCGCGGCGGCCGCTGCGAGGGGGGAAGGAGGAAGTCACATGCCGGTCGCCGGCCGACTGGACAGTCGTACCGTCCACACTGTCGCCGGTTCATCGCCGGGTGGCGAGTCTTCGTCGCGGCCGCACTCAGTTGCCGAGCATCGCTGGCGACAGATACCGCCGCCGGTACTCCTCGAACGGCAGGGTGTCCGCCGCCTCGATGTCGCGCTGCTTCGCGAGCGACTCCTCCGCCATCCGCGCGAAGCGCGACTTGACTTCTGCGGGCAGCGGCTCGCTCAGCATCGTGCTCCGATGTCGGCGCGAATACTCAAGAGCGAAACGGGCGAAGGAGCCATCATAGCGGCGCTGCATCTCGTCGAGCACCCTCGCCGAGGGCAGCGACGCAGGCTCGCCCAGGGCGCGGACGGCTCCGGTGAGCGCCTCGCGATGCCCGCTTCCCCCGCGTGCGGCATCGAGCGCCGCCGCGATCGGCTCGCATTCGGCGAGCACCTGGCCCGCCCATTCGCCGAGCTCGACCATCTGGCGATTCCGGTCGAGGCGGAGTCCGGGCTCGCGCCCGCGCGCGGCGACGAGCTGCTTGTTGCGCCCGATGGCTTCGATCTCGCGCGGCGAATCGGGCGGGCTGTCGGCGAGCAGGCAGTGGAGGAGGAAGACGTCCAGGAATCGGGCCGTCTCCGCCGAGATCCCGATCGCGAGAAACGGGTCGAGGTCCATGGCGCGCACCTCGACGTACTGCACGCCGCGCTCGCGCAGCGCGTGGAGCGGCCGCTCGCCCGACCGGATGACGCGCTTCGGGCGGATGGTGCTGTAGAACTCGTTCTCGATCTGCAGGAGGCTGGTGGCGAGCTGGCGGTAGTCGTCGCCGTCGCGGATGCCGATCGCTTCGTACGCCGGATACGGTTTGGTGAGCGCGTCCTGGAGCGACGCGGCGTAGCTCGCGAGGTCGTTGTAGCTCACGGCGAGCGAATCCTGGGCTTCGCTGAGGTAGCCCAGACGCCCCATGCGGAGCGACGTGGCATACGGCAGGTACAGCGTGCCGGGCACGAGCTCGCTCAGCCCGTGCGCGCGTCCCGCGACGAAGCTGGCGCACACCGCGGGCGAAGCGCCGAAGAGATAGAGGAGGAGCCACGCATGCCGCCGGAAGTTCCGGATCAGCGCGAAGTAGCCCTCGTTCGGATCGCGGCGCCCCGGCAACGGCCAAGCTTCCTCGGGCAGGGAGAAGTTGTAGTGAATCCCGGAGATCGCCTGCATGCGCCGGCCGTAGCGGTGCGAGAGCCCGGTCCGGTAGACGGTCTTCGCGCGCCCGACATTCGAGCGGCCGTAACGGGCGATCGGGATGGCGTCTTCCCCGGGCAGGTTGCACGGCATGCTCGCGCACCACAGCAGCTCGTCGCCGATGTGGCGGTAGACGAACTCGTGGATCCGCTTGAGCTCGCCGAGACAGCCTTCGGCGCTCGGGTGCACGCCGGTGATCAGCTCGAGCTGGGCTTCGCTGAAGTCGGTGGTGATGTGCGGATGGGTGAGCGCGGAGCCGAGCGGTGGCGGGTGCGGCGTTGTCGCGAGCGTGCCGTCGGGCCGCACGCGCAGGCTTTCCTTCTCGATGCCGCGCTGCAGACCGGCGAGGACTGCCGGTGAGAGCGCGCGCAGCGGCTGGCGAAGGTCACTCACGGCGTGCTGTCCCGCCTGGGTTAGCCGGTCGAAGGCAATCCACGTGCCCGAGGCAGGGCCACGACGGGCTTCGGGCTCGGGAGCCTCGCCGGCCTACGCCCCGACGATCTCGAACTGCACGTCGACGTTCCCGCGCGTCGCGTGGGAGTACGGGCAGATCTTCTCGTGCGCTTCCTTGGCGAGCGCTGCAAGCTCGGCCTGCGGCAGGCTCTTGTCCTCGACGCGCATCTTGACCGAGATGCCGAAGCCGCCGCCTTCGCGCGGCCCGATCGACACCGCGGACGTGATCTTCGCCTTGGTCGCGTCCTTCTTGTGCTGTTTGCCGATGAAATCGAGCGCGCCGCCGAAGCAGGCGGCGTAGCCCGCGGCGAACAGGTGTTCCGGCGTGGCAGTCCCGGGCCGCCCGGGGCCGCCCATCTCTCTCGGTACCGACAGATCGGCTTTCACCATGCCGTCGCTCGACTCGGTGTGGCCGTTGCGTCCGCCGGTCGCCGTCGCGGTGGCCGTGTAAAGCGGCTTGATCCTGTCCATGGGGATGTCCTTCTGCTGCGGAGGGGAAACGAAAGACTACCAGCGATTTCCATCGCGGGCGCAGTCGCGCGCGTCGTGCTAGCTTGGCACCCTCTCACCGTCATGGGAGCCCCGCCATGAGCACCTCTCCTCTCTCCCGCTACCCAGGCAAGGACGCCGACGTCGTCTGGGACGAGCGGCTGTGCATCCACGTCGGCGAGTGCGGCCGCGCGTTCGGCGATCTTTTCGTCGGTGGGCGGAAGCCCTGGTGCCAGCCCGACCTCGCGACCGTCGCCGAAGTGGTCGACGTCGTCGAGCGCTGCCCGAGCGGCGCGCTCGTCTACGAGGTGAAGGACGGGAAGACGGTCGAACGGCCCGCCGCGCGCAACACGATCGCGGTCACTTACAACGGCCCGCTCTTCGCGCGCGGTGACCTCGACATCGTCGGCGCCCCCGCGGACATGCCCGGCGTGCGCTTCCGCGCCGCGCTCTGCAGATGCGGCCAGTCGAAGAGAAAGCCGTTCTGCGACAACAGCCACGACGCTGCTGGGTTCAGGGATTCCGGCGCGGTCGGGCAGCAAGGGGACGGCCTGAAGAAGGCCGAAGGCGGCAAGCTAGAGATCAAGCCGCAGAAGGACGGCCCGCTTCAGGTCAAGGGCAACTTGACGATCATTGCGGTCAGCGGGCGCGAGCGCTGGGAGGGCGTGAAGACGTGGCTCTGCCGCTGCGGCCAGTCGAAGGACAAACCGTTCTGCGACGGCAGCCACAAGGCCGCCGGCTTCAAGGCCGGGTGAGGGGGCAGCGATGGCAAACGAAATCGCCCTGATCGTCGGCGCGGGCAAGGGCCTGAGCGCCTCGCTCGCTCGCGCCTGCGCCAAGCGCGGCATGAAGGTCGCAGTGGCGGCGCGCAACACCGATAAGCTCGCCGCGCTCGTCGCGGAGACCGGCGCAAAGTCGTATGCGTGCGACGCGTCGCAGCCGCCGGCGGTGCAGGCGCTCTTCGGCGCGGTGGAGGCCGACCTCGGCGCGCCGACGCTCGTCGTCTACAATGCGAGCGCTCGTGCGCGCGGCCCGTTCGTGGAGCTCGATCCGGCGGGCGTGGCGAAGGCGCTCGAGGTGTCCGCGTACGGCGGGTTCCTCGTCGCGCAGGAGGCCGCGAAGCGGATGCTCCCGGCCGGGCGCGGCACGATCCTCTTCACCGGGGCTTCCGCCAGCGTGAAGGGCTACGCGCAGTCGGCGCCGTTCGCGATGGGCAAGTTCGCGCTGCGCGGGCTCGCGCAGAGCATGGCGCGCGAGCTCGCCCCGAGGGGCATCCACGTCGCGCACTTCGTGATCGACGGCGGCATCGGCCAGCCGGGCGACGCGCGCGCCGAGCGCGGACCCGACGGTTTCCTCGATCCGGACGCGATCGCCCAGACCTATCTGCAGATCCACGACCAGCCGCGCAGCGCATGGACGTGGGAGGTCGAGTTGCGGCCGTGGACGGAAACGTTCTGATCCGCGGTGGCTGTCCGTGCAACTTGGGGTGCGATTTCTGAAGCTCAGTTGCCGCTTGTGAAACCGATCGCGACCGGTTGATCGGGCAAAGGAATTTCGCATCGTCCCGGATTGCGCGGGGAACTGCTCCCGAATTGCGCGACGGACTCTCGACGCGACGCGCGTCGGCTTTGAGAACTGCGTCATCGTCGCGCGCCGCGCCGGAAGGTATCTTCGCGGCGTTCAACGTGCGCACGAGGGAGCGATGAAGAAGGCAGAGCGCTGGTTCTATCCGGGTGAACGCGTCCGCGTCTACTACAAGAGCGTGGGCGAATGGAAGGAAGCGACCATCCGTTCGATGATCCTGCTCCCGAGGCAGCGCTCGCCGAACCCGTCCTTCTACCAGGTGACCTGCGAGGGCAAGCAGAACCCGCGCTACTACCGGCCGAAGGAGCTCCAGCCGCTGAAGCGCACCGCGTCGATGAGCCGGTCGCGCGCTCGCGCGAAGCGCGCCGCGCCGCGGGCGAACCAGGCGGCTCGCTAGGGCCCCGTCCCGTCTCCACGGGACCTTCTACCGCCCGCTCCGCACGGATTCGAAGGCGTTCCTGACGATGTAGCTCGCGGCCCGCTGCCCGTGGGCCCCGGCATCACAGCGACCGGAGGAAGGCGAGCATCGCCTCCTGGTCGGCGTCGGGCAGCCGGTCGAAGCGCTGGAAGACCTCGATCGCCTCGCCGCGGTGACGGCGGATCGCGTCGCTCAGCGTCACGGATGCGCCGTCGTGCATCAGCCGCGTGCGCGTACGCACGCCCCACAGCGGCGGCGTGCGGAGCTTGAACTGCGTGCTGTCGATGTCGCGGTCGGAGAAGTTGCGCCAGGTGCGCAGCCGCACGCGCCGGCCGGCATGCTCTTCCGGGTTCATCAGGATACCGTCGCCGGTGCCGACGTCGTGCAGCAGGAAATCGCTGTAGGGATGGAAGACCTTGTCGCCGAGCGCCGGCGGAACCGAGAACATGCTCGTGAGCTTGGTGCCGGCCGGGGCGGTCTGCAAAGTCGGCACGTGGCAGGTCGCGCAGCCCACCTGGGCGAAGACCTGCTCCCCGCGCTTGGCGCCGGCCGTGGCGGCGAGCGTGTCGTCGCGCGGCGGCGCCTTGGTCGCGCGCATGAAGCGCGCGAACCGACCGACGTCGTCGATCAGGCCGGGCGCGGCCGTGCTGTTGGGCTGCGGGGCGGTGTTGCCGCACGTGGTCTTGACGGGCTCGTCGGGCTGCAGCGCGCTCGTGATCCCCATCTCGTTCAGGTACGCGTCGGCCGAGAAGGAGACGAGGCTCGCGTGCTGGTTCTTCCAGCCGAAGCGGCCCGGACGCGTTTCCCCGCTCGTGGATTCGACGATCGGCACGTAGAGCACCTGGCCGCAGATGCGGCCGCGCGTATTCATGCACTGCTGCTTGGCGAGGTCGACGAGCGTCTGGTCGGCGACCGCCTCGACGAACCCGTCGCCGAGCACGTTGAGCGACATGCGCAGCGTGCGGACGTTCTCCGTGTCGGGCACCCGCATCTGCGCGTCCGCGCAGATCGCGCGGTCGTTCACCAGCGAACGTCCGGTGACGATCTCGCCGCTCGCAAGCGGGATGCTCGGGTTCTGGAAGCGTCCGCCCGGCCCGCGGTGCCCCACGCGGAGCTCGGTCACCTGGCTCGCGCCGCCGGTGGTCGGGTTCTGGTGGCACTCGCGGCAGGACTGGGCGTTGTAGACGGGACCGAGGCCGTCGGCGACGCCTTCGACGGCTTCGAACTCCTCCTTGTCGGCGACGAAATCTTCCTCGCCGACTAGCCCGTTTTGTCCACCGTCGAAGCCGGTGGGTGCTTCGGTGCCCTTCGGGGGCTGGGCCTGTTGCGCGAGCACGACGAACGCCGTGCAGAGAAATACGACTACCAGGGCGAGTCTCATTGCGAAGCCTCCCATTGCCGCCGGTCGAGCGATTGGGCGGATCGCCGGCTACACGTCCGCGGTACCGTTCGCGAACGTCCCTTCCCCGGTCTGCCAGTCCGCTTGCTGCTGCCACCAGCGTGGCACAACCGGGCCGCTATGTCAATGGCATATATGCCGTTGGCATGGAACAGGCCCCCGGGGCGGAGGCCCCGCCGCGGGGAGTAGCGTGGCGGCCCGCCCGACCTTCGGCGAGGCGGCTAAAATCGCGCGACTGGGGGATGCTCTGACGTGGCGATCGACCTGGACAGCCTGGTGGTGCTCGACGACGAGACGGTCGGACCCGACGAGGAGTCGGTGCTCGACCGGCTCTTCCCGGAGAGCTTCTACGTCGTCGGCACCGAGGGCAACTACCTCACCACGATGAACAACCTCGACCTCTTTCACCGGGTGCTGGAGATGATCGACGAGGACACCGACCTCGATGCGCCCGGGTTCCGCGAGGAGGTCGCGGCGATGCTGGAGGACTCCGATCCGCTGTCGCAGGAGGAGTACGACGAGGCGGTCGAAAGCGAGGGCGGCGATCTCGACGAGGACTACGAGGACGAGGACGAGGAAGACCTCGACCGCTAAACCCTCCGCCCCTGAGAATCCCCTGGCGTCAGGAGGGCGAAGCGGCAACAACCCCTTCCGCCCATTCTGCGATCTCCCGGATCCGCGGGACTGCGAGCCGCTTCGCCTGCGCGAAGCTCACCCACCTGAACTCGTCGTGCTCGGGTCGCCCGAGCTCCGGACTGACCGGGAGCCGCACGTCGCCCGCCGGCGATTCGGCAAGGTAGTACCGCGCCACCTTGCCGCCCGAATAGGGTGCCGTTTCCCGGAACGCCTCGCCCCAGCGGAAGACGAGCCCCACGAGCCCGGTTTCCTCCTCGACCTCGCGGATCGCCGCGGCGAGCGGCGCCTCGTCCGGCTCGATGCGTCCCTTCGGGAAATCCCAGTATGCGAACGCCCGCAGCAGCAGGCACCGCCAGTCGTTCGCATGTCGGCGCAGAACGACAACACCGGCCGAGCGCCGTCGCGCGGAAGTGTGATCTTTTGTCAAAGTCGGCATTTTGTCGCGAACGCTATGGTAACGTCGGCGGCGTCGTGCGCATCCACGCGAAACAACAATAGTGAAGCCCGACTACGCCGGCGGTAGCATCGTCAATCTCATGGCGTCGATCGTCGCGGGGTTCGGTGTGCGCAGCCACTACGCGCCGCTCGGCGCGCTCCTCCCCGACGAGATCGCCGGTCCGCGCAACGTCTGCCTGTTCATGATCGACGGCCTCGGCGCGCGCCACCTCGCGCAGGGCGCGGCGGCCGGCGGTGCGCTCGCCGCGTACCTGCGCGCGAGCATCACCACCATCTTCCCGTCGACCACCGCCACGGCGGTCACGACGTTCATGACCGGGCTCGCCCCGCAGAGTCACGCGATCACCGGCTGGCACATGTACTTCCGCGAGCTCGGCGCCGTGCTCGCGGTGCTGCCGTTCCGGCCGCGGCACGGCGGCCCCTCGCTCGCCGTCGCCGGCGGCGCGACGCCCGCCGCGCTCCTCGGCAACGCGCCCCTCGCCGACCGGATCGAGGCCGCGACGCACGTGATCTCGCCGGCAGCGATCGTCGATTCCTGCTTCAACACCGCGCACTCGGGCCGCGCGCGCCGCATCGGCCATCGCGGCCTGGACGAGATGTTCGCCGCGGCGCGCGATGTCGTGCGCGGCGGCGCCGGCCGGCAGTACGTTTACGCCTACTACTCGGAGCTCGACTCGCTCGCTCACGCGCACGGCATCGGCTCGGAGGAGGTCGGCGCCGAGCTCGGGCGCATCGACGCGGCGTTCGGGCGCTTTCTCGAGGAGATCGCCGGCACCGACACGCTGGTGATCTTCACCGCCGACCACGGCTTCGTGGACACCACCCCGGAGACGGTCGTCGACCTGGACGACCATCCCGAGCTTGCGGCGATGCTCGCGGTGCCGCTCTGCGGCGAGCCGCGCGTGGCTTATTGCTACGTGAAGCCCGGTGCGGCCGAAGCGTTCGAACACTATGTCGAGCGCCACCTGTCGCACTGCGCCACGCTTGCGCGGTCACGCGACCTCGTCACGGACGGCTGGTTCGGCCCCGGACCGGCGCATCCGCGGCTCGGCGAACGGATCGGCGACTACACGTTGATCATGAAGGAGGGTTACGCCGTCAGGGACCACGTTCCCGGCGAGCGGCGACACGTCCAGATCGGCGTGCACGGCGGCCCGACCGAGGACGAGATGCTCGTGCCGCTGGTGGTCGCCCGCGGGTAGCGGGGGTTCCTAGGCCGGCGCGATCTCGCGCCCACGCGCGGGCTCGAGCGGGCGGGCGCCGGCGGCGACCGGTGTCAGCCAGTCGCGATGGCGCGCATCGCGTCCCGAGACGACGTCGAAGAACGCCTGCTCGAGCGCGCGGGTCACCGGACCCGGGCGGCCGTCGCCGATCGTGCGCCGGTCGAGCTCCACGATCGGCGTCACCTCGGCGGCGGTACCGCAGAAGAACGCTTCGTCGGCGATGTACACGTCGTCCCGGGTGAGCCGGCGCGCGCTCACCTCGTAGCCGCGCTCGCGGGCGAGGGTGATCACGCTGTCGCGCGTGATACCGACGAGCGCGGAGGTGAGCTCGGGCTCGTACAGCCGGCCGTTCTTCACGATGAAGAGGTTCTCGCCTGCCCCTTCGGCGACGAAGCCGTCGACGTCGAGGAGCAGCGCCTCGTCGTAACCGTCCTGCGTAGCTTCCGTCGTCGCGAGGATCGAATTCGCGTACGTCGCGGCGAGTTTCGCGCGGGCCATCGTGACGTTGACGTGATGGCGTGCGTAGGACGAGGTCTTCACGCGGATGCCTCGCTCGTGCGCCTCGGGCCCGAGGTAGGCGCCCCACGGCCACGCGGCGATCGCCACGTGCACCTTCGCCCCGTTCGGGCTCACGCCCATCTTCTCCGCGCCGTAGAACGCGATCGGCCGCAGATAGCAGCCGCCGAGGCCATTCGCCCGGACGACCTCGCGCTGCGCTTCGACGAGCGCGAGCCGGTCATACGGGATCTGCATCAGGTAGATCCGGGCCGAGTTGACGAGCCGCTCGGTGTGATCATGGACGCGGAAGATCGCGGGGCCGTCCGCGGTGTCGTACGCGCGGACGCCCTCGAATACGGCGAGGCCGTAGTGGAGCGAGTGGGTGAGGACGTGGGTCGTGGCGTCGCGCCAGGGCACGAGCCTGCCGTCGTACCAGATCCAGCCGTCGCGGTCGTGCATCGGTCGCTCCTCCGGGGTGCGCGCCGTCCGGCGCGGGCGAGCGGGGACTTTATGCCCGGTCCCGATCCGAATAAACTCCGATCTTCCGGATACGTCATTCGGAGTTGCCGAACAATGGACCGCCTCAACGGCATGCGCGTCTTCGCCCGCGTCGCCGAGCTCGCGAGCTTCGCGCGCGCCGCCGACTCGCTCGAGCTCTCGCGCGCGCGGGTGAGCGAGCTGGTGGCCGGACTCGAGCGCGAGCTCGGCGCGCGCCTCCTCCACCGCACCACCCGCCGGCTTTCACTTACCGACGACGGCCGCGCCTACTACGAGCGCTGCGCCAGGATCCTCGCCGACGTCGAGGAAGCGGAAGCGCTCGTCGCCCGCTCGAACGCCGCGCCGCGCGGCCGGCTGCGGGTCGACATGCCGATGGCGCTGGCGCGCCAGTTCCTGGTGCCGGCACTGCCGCGGCTCCTCGAGCGGCATCCGGAGCTCGCGCTCGAGGTGCGCCTAGAGAACCGGGCGATCGACCTGGTGGAGGAGGGCGTCGACTGCGCGATCTCCTATGGCGAGCCGCTCGACGGGGATCTCGTGGCGCGGCGCATCGGCACCACGCACCTCGTCACCTGCGCCGCGCCCGCGTGGCTCGCCCGGAACGGCACTGCCCGGATGCCCGGAGACCTCGCGCGCCATAACGCGATCGCGTTTCTGGCGCTCGCCACGGCGCGTCCGGCGGAGTGGGTGTTCGAGCGGCGAGGTCAGCGTATCGTCCAGCGGCCCGCCGGCAACCTCGCCTTCAACTCGATGGAGGCCTGCGTCGAGGCCGCCACGGCCGGTCTCGGCGTGACCCAGGTGCTCTCCGCGCTCGCGCATGGCGCGATTGTTGCCGGGCGCCTCGTGCCGGTCCTCATCGATTGGGCGGCCGAAGGGCCGGCGCTCTATCTCGTCTACCCGCCGAACCGGCAGCAGTCCGCCCGCATCCGCGCGTTCGCCGAGTTCGCGGCCGAGGTGTTCGCCGCGGCCGACGCCGGCTGGCGCGACGTCGTCGCCTCGGCGCGGAAAAAGCCTCGCCGCCGCCGGGCGTAGCCTCGTCCCGGACTGCTAGACTAACCGCCCCGCTATCCAACAAGAGGCTCGAGGCGAGCGATCCTGCGGGGTGGAGCGTAGGGGGAATCCATGCTGGCACGCACCGAACAGGGCAAAGCCGAGCGGCTCGAGCAGGTGATCGCGCTCCTGCGCGAGAAGATCCCGGCGGAGCAGCGGGGACCGGTCGAAGCGTTCACGCGCGCCTACTTCCGGCAGGTCGACGCCGAGGATCTCGCCGCGCGCGCCCCCGCCGACCTCTACGGCGCAGCCCTCTCCCACTGGAACTTCGGGCGCAAACGCGAGCCGGGCAAGGTCCGGGTGCGCGTCTTCAATCCGAGCGTGCAGGAGCACGGCTGGCAGTCGACGCACACGATCATCGAGATCGTCAACGACGACATGCCGTTCCTGGTCGACTCGGTGACGATGGAGGTGAACCGCCAAGGGCTCACGCTGCACCTGATCGTCCACCCGATCATCCGGGTGAACCGCACGGACGGCACGCTGATGGGCGTGCTGCCCGACGACTCGCCGGCGGGCGGGCGGGAGTCGTTCATGCACGTCGAGGTCGACCGGCTCACCGACCCGGCGCGCATGGAGGCGCTCGCGAAGGATCTCGAGCGCGTGCTCGACGACGTCCGCGTTGCGGTCGAGGACTGGAAGAAGATGATCGGCAAGGTGCGCGAGATCGTCGCCGACCTCGACCGCCGCCCGCCGCCCGTCGGCCAGATGGAGCTTGCCGAGGCGCGCGCGTTCCTCGAGTGGCTCGCCGCCGACCACTTCACTTTCCTCGGCTACCGCGCGCACGATCTCGTGGTGAAAGACGGCGACGACGCCCTCGCCGTGGTGCCCGGCTCCGGAATGGGGATCCTGCGCGAGAAGCCGGGCGAGGAGCTCGCGACCAGCTTCTCCCAGCTTCCGCCGCAGATGCGCGCCTACGCGCGCGTGAAGGATCTCCTGATCGTCACCAAGTCGAACTCGCGCTCGACCGTGCACCGTCCGGGCTACCTCGACTACGTCGGCATCAAGCGCTACGACGACCGCGGCGAGGTCGCGGGCGAGCACCGCTTCCTCGGGCTCTACACCCACACCGCGTACCACGTCCGCCCGAGCGAGATTCCGCTCCTGCGGCGCAAGGTCGCCAACGTCCAGGCGAAGGCGGGTCTCGCACCCGGCGGGCACTCCTGGAAGTCGCTCGAGAACATCATCGACAATTTCCCGCGCGACGAGCTTTTCCAGATCGCCGAGGACGAGCTCGCCGACACCGCGCTCGGTATCCTCCATCTCGCCGAGCGCCAGCGCTTCCGGCTCTTCGTCCGGCGCGACCAGTTCGAGCGGTTCGTCGCCTGCCTCATCTACGCGCCGCGCGAGAACTTCAACACCGATCTGCGCAAGAAGTGGCAGTCGATCCTCATGAAGGCGTTCAACGGCCAGTCGTCGGAGTTCGACGTCTTCCTCTCGCAGTCGGCGCTCGCGCGGATCATGATCACGGTGCGTACGATCCCCGGGCAGATCCCGCCGTTCGACGTACACGAGCTCGAGGAGCGTCTGGTCGCCGCCGCCCGCCGCTGGGAGGACGACCTGCGCGAGGCGCTCGTCGCCGCGGCGGGCGAGGCGCGCGGGAATGAGCTCTACCGCCGCTTCGGGACGGCGTTCCCGGCCGCGTACCGCGAGGACGTTCCGGCGCGAAACGCCGTCCCCGATTGCGAGATGCTGGCGAAGGTCGCCGGTGGCGGCGGGCTGGCGCTGAACCTCTACAAGCCGCTCGAAGCGCCGCCGGGAATGCTGCGGTTCAAGCTCTTCCACAAGGGCGGGCCGGTGACGCTCTCCGACAGCCTGCCGATGCTCGAGCGCATGGGCCTGCGCGTGCTCGAGGAGCGGCCCTATCGCGTCACGCCGGAGTCCGGCGATCCGGTCTGGATGCACGATTTCGGGCTCGCCACGGGCGACGCCGACATCGAAATCGATGCCGTCAGCGCGATCTTCGAGGACGCGTTCGGCCGCGTCTTCACCGGCGACATCGAGAACGACGGCTTCAACCGCCTGGTGCTCGCCGCGCGCCTCACCGCCGACGAGATCGTGGTGCTGCGCGCCTACGCGAAGTACCTGCGGCAGATCGGGTTCCCGCTCTCGCCGGGGTTCATCGAGCAGACGATGGCCGCGAACCCGGCGATCGCGCGGATGCTCGCGAACCTCTTTCGCCTCCGCCTCGATCCGGAGAAGGGCGACGCGGAGGGCGCCGCCCTCCAGGTGAAAGCGATCGAGCAGGCGCTCGACCGGGTGGACAACCTGAACGAAGACCGCGTGTTGCGGCAGTACCTCGCGCTCCTCCTCGCCACGAATCGCACCAACTACTGGCGGCGCGACGCAGAGGGCCGGCGGCGGACCTTCGTCTCGTTCAAGTTCGACCCGTCGAAGGTCCCGGGGCTGCCCGACCCGAAGCCGATGTTCGAGATCTTCGTGTACTCGGTGCGCTTCGAAGGCGTGCACCTGCGCGGCGGCAAGGTCGCGCGCGGGGGGCTCCGCTGGTCCGACCGGCCGGAGGACTTCCGCACCGAAGTGCTCGGCCTCGTCAAGGCGCAGATGGTGAAGAACGTCGTCATCGTGCCGGTGGGATCGAAGGGCGGGTTCGTGCTGAAGCGCGCGCCCGCCCCTGCCGATCGCGAGGCGTACATGAAGGAGGGCATCGCCTGCTACAAGGACTACCTCCGCGGCCTCCTCGACATCACCGACAACCTCGTTGGCGGCAAGGTCGTGCCGCCGCCGCAGGTGCGGCGCCACGATCCGGACGACCCGTACCTCGTCGTCGCCGCCGACAAGGGTACCGCGACCTTCTCCGACTACGCGAACTCGATCTCGGCGGAGTACGCCTTCTGGCTCGGCGACGCGTTCGCTTCCGGCGGCTCGGCCGGCTACGACCACAAGGCGATGGGCATCACCGCCCGCGGCGCCTGGGAGTCGGTGAAGCGCCACTTCCGCGAGATGGGCGTCGACACGCAGACGACCGACTTCACCGTCGTCGGCATCGGCGACATGTCGGGGGACGTGTTCGGGAACGGCATGCTGCTCTCGAAGCACATCCGCCTCGTCGCGGCGTTCGACCACCGGCACGTCTTCATCGATCCCGACCCCGACGCGGCCTCGACCTGGGCGGAGAGGAAGCGCCTGTTCGACCTGCCACGCTCCTCGTGGGCCGACTACAACGCGATGCTGATCTCGCATGGCGGTGGCGTCTGGCCGCGAAGCGCGAAGTCGATCCCGGTCTCGCCCGAGGCGCGGCGCGCGCTCGGGATCGAAGCGGAGCACCTGCCTCCGGCCGAGCTGATCAGCGCGATCCTCAAGGCGCCGGTGCATCTCCTCTACAACGGCGGCATCGGTACCTACGTCAAGGCGGCCGAAGAGAGCCATGCCTCGGTGGGCGATCGCGCGAACGACGCGATCCGCGTGAACGGGGCCGACCTGCGCTGCAAGGTGGTCGCCGAGGGCGGCAACCTCGGCCTCACCCAGCTCGGCCGCATCGAGTACGCCCTGAAGGGCGGCAAGGTCTGCACCGACGCGATCGACAACTCGGCCGGGGTCGACACCTCCGATCACGAGGTCAACATCAAGATCCTGCTCGGTCTCGTGATCGCCGACGGCGAGCTGACCGAGAAGCAGCGGAACACGCTGCTCGCGCAGATGACCGACCAGGTCGCCGCGCTCGTCCTGCGCGACAACTACTTCCAGACCCAGTCGCTCTCGATCGCCGGCCGGGTGGCGCCGTCGCTGCTCGACGCCCAGCACCGCTTCATCCAGTTCCTCGAGAAAGCCGGCCGGCTCGACCGCGCAATCGAGTTCCTGCCGCCCGACGAGGTGATCGCCGAGCGCCGGGCGAAGAAGCTCGGGCTCACCTTGCCCGAGCGTGCGGTGCTGCTCGCCTACTCGAAGATGTGGCTCTCGGACGCGTTCCTCGACTCGGACCTGCCCGAGGACGAGTGGATCAGGACCGCGCTCGGCCGCTATTTCCCGCAGACGCTGCGCGAGGCCTACGCCGGCGTGATGCCGCGGCATCCGTTGAAGCGCGAGATCATCGCGACGCACGTCGTCAACAGCATGGTGAATCGCGTCGGCTCGACGTTCGTCCACCGGCTGATGGAGACGACCGGCGCGCGCGCGCCCGAGATCGTGCGCGCCTACCTCCTGCAGCGCGAGATCTTCGGCTACGTGCCGCTGTGGCAGTCGATCGAGGCGCTCGACAACAAGGTGCCCGACCAGATCCAGTCCGAGATGCTGATCGAGGCCGGACGGCTCACGGTGCGCGCGACCTCGTGGTTCCTGCGCTCGCGCCGGCTCGCCGAGCCGATGGAGCAGACGATCGAGCGGTTCCAGCCTGGCGTGGACACGCTGTACGCGGAGCTCGGGCGCCTGCTCGACGCGCAGGCGCGCTCGCAGCTCGACATCCAGGCGGTGCGCTGGACGCAGGCCGGCGTGCCGCGCGAGATCGCCGCGCGCGTCGCCGCGCTCGACACGCTGTTCGCGGCACTCGACATCGTCGAGGTGGCCGATGCGACGACGCGGGCGGTGCCGACGGTGGCCGGGGTGTACTTCGAGGTCTCGTCGAAGCTCGGCATCGCCTGGCTGCGCGATCGCATCGGGCAGATCCCCGGCGACAGCCACTGGCAGGGCCTCGCGAAGGGCTCGATGCGCGACGACCTCGCAGGGCTCGCGCGCACGCTCGCCGCCAATGCGCTCGCGGCAGGCGCCACCGACGAACCCGCCGAGCTCGTTGCCGGGTGGGAACGCGCCAATCGCGACGCGCTCGACCGCGCCGCGCGTCTCCTCGGCGAGCTGCGTGCGGCGCCCGTGCCCGATCTTGCGATGCTCTCGGTGGGTCTGCGGGAGCTCAGGAACCTCGCCTGAAGGCGGCGCAGTAAGCCCCCCCGCGCTGCGGCGCGGGTGTCGCCTGTTCGTCAGTTTGCCGCGGCGGTTTGCTTCGCCGCGACCCGCCACCCAAGCTGAACTCGGGCCGGCGCTCGCGCGATCGCGCACACGTCGGCCCGCTCCCCAACCACTCCACGAGGTTCAGTCATGAGGCCATCTCTGCGCGCGGCCGTGGCCGCGCTTTTGTATTGCCTGCACGATCCCCGCCGCTCCCCTGGCGTTCGCCGTCGACAACGTCGCCGACAACGGCATCCCCTCGATCACCCTGAACGGGGTCTTCGGCGTGCTCGCCCCGCGAACCTGGCGGCCTGGACGCCGCCGAGCGCCCCGGCGCCGGTGTTCGCGCCGCCGCACACGCTCGTGGAGGGCATCTTGCGCGGCATGTTCACGACCTGGACGCAGGACACGGTGTTCTGGGATGCTCGTCGCCGGTCTCGGGATGGGTGCGATTCTTCCTGCGGCGCCGCCTGCGCTGAACCGGAAAGCGCGGACGAAGACGCGCCGCCCGGACGGCGCGTCTTCGCTTCCGCCCGGAACTGGCTACACTTCGCGCGGCTGGCTCGCGCCGCAGCGCGGGCATTTGCGCTCGCGCGGCCCGACCGGCGCGCCGCAGGACCAGCAGCGGCGGAGCCACGCCGCCAGACGCCCGATTAGAGTCCCGCCTCTCATTGCCGCCGATCGTAACCCCGCCCGGGCGCGAGCCGCGTTGAAGGATGGCGTTGCACTTCACTTGATTGGAGATGGACACGATGATCCTGCGTACCGCTTTTGCCCTCGTCGCCGGGCTCGCCGCCTCCGCGGCGTTCGCGCAACCCGCGCCCGAGCCGCGCTTCAACCAGGTCGACCTGCAGGCCGAGGTCTCGCGCGAGGTCCAGAACGACCTGATGACCGCCGCGCTCTTCGCCGAGGCGAACGACCCGTCGGCAGCGCAGGTCGCGAGCCAGCTGAACCGCATCACCGCCGAGGCGCTCAAGATCGCGGGCGAGTTCAAGACCGTGAAGGCGCGCTCGGGCTTCACCAACACCTTCCCGGTCTACGAGAGAGGCAACCGGCTGAGCGGCTGGCGCGGCCGGAGCGAGCTCCGGCTCGAGTCGAAGGACGTCGCCGCCATGTCCACGCTGATCGGCCGGCTCCAGTCGTCGATGCAGCTCGGCAGCGTCGCGTTCACCGTGTCGCCGGAGGCCCGACGCCAGGTGCAGAACGAGCTGCTCACGGAAGCCGTTGCGGCCTTCCGCGATCGCGCCGACATCGCCACCAAGGCGCTCGGCGGCCGCAGCTACAAGATCCGCCGCGTCAGCCTCAACACCGGCGGCTTCGTTCCCGGCCCGCGGCCGATGATGGCGGAGCGCGCGATGGCCGGCCCATCGTCTTCGGTTCCGCCGCCGTCCTTCGAGGGCGGAACGAGCATGGTCCAGGTCAATGCGAGCGGCACGGTGGAGGTCGAGTAGGGATCGGCACGTCGCCGCGAGCGGAACGGCGCGCGATGCTACAGTGCGCGCCCCGGCCCGTTCCCCAATGCCGGATCCACAGGGCCCATCCATGCGCCGTTCCCTCGTCCTCTTGACCGTCCTCGCACTGCTTTCGGGCCTCGTCGCCTGCGCGAATCCGGCCGGGCCCCGCGATCGCGCAGCGCTGCTCCAGGGACACGAGTGGGTGGTGGAGGACATCGACGGCAAGGGCGTCGTCGACGGCTCGCGCGCGACGCTCAACTTCGGCGCCGACGGCCGGCTCGCGGGGCGCGGCTCCTGCAACAGCTACTTCGCCAAGTACACGCTCACCGGCGAGGGGCTGACGGTTGCGCAGGCCGGCGGGACGATGATGGCCTGCGCCCCCGCTCTCATGGGCCAGGAGGCACTCTTCCTCGAGGTCCTGCGCAACGTGCGCCGCTTCGACCTCAGCGACGATGGCGCCCTCGTCCTGCGGACCGACGACGGCCGGACGATCACGGCGCGGCGCTGAACGCGCGATGAGGCCGGTCCTCGTCGCGCTCGCGGTCACGCTCGGCGTCCAGACGCTGACGTCGATGGCGATGATCGCGCCGTCGGTGCTCGCACCGGTCGCGGCGCGGGATCTCGGGATCGCGCCGCAGTCGATCGGGTTCTTCGCCTCGCTCACCTACCTCGGCGCGATGCTCTCGGGCCTCGCGACCGGGCGCTTCACCGCGCGCTACGGGCCGCTCGCGGTGTGCCAGGCCGCGGTCGTCCTCGCGGGCGCCGGCCTCGCGCTCGGCTATCTCGCGGTCGCCGCGATCGTGCCGCTCGCCGCACTGGTGATCGGCTTCGGCTACGGCGTCGTGAATCCGGTCAGCTCGCACATCCTCGCCCGGCGCACGCCGCCGCGAATGATGGCGCTCGTGTTCTCGATCAAGCAGACCGGCGTGCCGGTGGGCGGTGCGATCGCGGGCGTCTTCGCGCCGCCGCTCGCGCTCGCGCTCGGCTGGACCGCCGCGCTCCCGGTGCTCGCCGCGGTCTGCATCGCCGCGGCGTTCGTCCTCCTGCCGGCGCGGGCGATGCTCACCGAGAAGCGCACATCGCCGGCCGGGCCGAGCGGAACCTTGCGCGGCGTGTTCTCGGGGCTCGGGCGGCCGATCAGCCTCGTGCTGTCGAGCGGCGCGCTCCGCGAGCTTTCGTTCGCATCCCTCGGCTATGCCGCCGTGCAGCTCGTGTTCATCACCTACTTCGTGTCCTACCTCGCGCTCGGGCTCGGCTACAGCCTGGTCACCGCCGGCCTCGTCTATGCGTGCGCGCACGGCGCCGGGATCGTCGGGCGGATCGCATGGGGCGCGGTCGCGGACCGCTGGCTCGCGCCCCGGACCACGCTCGCGGTGCTCGGGCTGATCAGCGCGCTCTGCGCGCTCCTCGCGGCCGCGTTCTCGGCCGACTGGCCGCTCGTCGGCGTGATCGCGGTCGGGATGCTGTTCGGCGCGTCGGCGGTCGGCTGGAACGGCGTATTCCTCGCCGAGGTCGCGCGCGTCGCGCCCGCGGGGCAGGTGACGAGCGCGACCGGCGGCACCCAGTTCTTCACGTTCGCCGGCGCGCTCTCGGGCCCGCCGCTCTTCGCCGCCGCGGTCTGGGCGACCGGCAGCTACGCGTGGGCGTTCGGACTGTTCGCGCTGCCCTCGGCCGCGGTCGCAGTGCGGCTGCTGATGCGCCGGTAGAATCGGCGCATGAGCGGTGACGCAGTCCTGCTCGTCCACGGCCTGTGGATGAACCGGGTCGTGATGCTCTACCTCGCCCGGCAGTTGCGCGAGCGCGGGTTCGCCGCGCGCGCGGTGGGCTACTACTCGGCGATGCACGACCTCGCGCGCAACGCGCGGCGGCTCGCCGAGGCGATCGCCGAGCTCGACTCACCGCGCGTGCACCTCGTCGCGCACAGCCTCGGCGGGGTCGTAGCGCTCGCCGCGCTCCGCGACCGGCCCGACGAGCGCGTGCGCCGCGTCGTGCTGCTCGGTTCGCCGCTCGCCGGCTCGGCGAGCGGTCGCAGCCTCGCGGCGCGACGCTGGGGCGCGCCGCTCCTCGGCACGACGCGCGCGCTCTGGGGCGACATGCCGCGCCTCGAGATCCCGCCCGGCGTCGAGGCCGGCGCGATCGCCGGCGTGCGCCGGCTCGGCCTCGGACGCTTCATCGGGCTCGACGTGCCGGCGCCGAACGACGGCGTCGTCGCGGTCGAGGAGACGCGGCACCCGCAGCTCGCCGATCACCTCGTGATGCCGGTCGCGCATAGCGAGATGCTGCTGTCGAGCGCGGTCGCGCGGCAGGCGGCGGCGTTTCTCGCGAGCGGGAGGTTCGCGCGGTGAGGCGGCGGCGGTGGCTCGCGCTCGTCGCCGGGGCGGCCGTGGCCGCTGCCGCCGGCTGCTCGACCTTGTCCTACTACGGCCAGGCGATCGGCGGGCACCTCGAGGTGATGCATCGCGCCGCGCCGATCCCGGAGCGGATCGCCGACCCGGCGACGCCGCCCGAGCTGCGCGTGAAGCTCGAGCGCGTGCTCGCCATCCGCGAGTTCGCAAGCCGCGAGCTCGCGCTGCCGGACAACGGCAGCTACCGGTCGTACGCCGACCTCGGCCGTCCGTTCGTGGTCTGGAACGTGTTCGCCGCGCCCGAGTTCTCGGTCGAGCCGCGGCAGAGCTGCTTCCCGGTCGTCGGCTGCGTGGGCTACCGGGGCTACTACGCGCAGGCTGCCGCGGACGGCTTCGGCGATGGCCTGCGCAAGGAGGGTTTCGACGTCTTCGTCTACGGCGTGGCCGCGTACTCGACGCTCGGCTGGTTCGACGACCCGGTGCTCAACACTTTCATTCGCTACCCGGACGCGGAGCTCGCGCGGCTCGTGTTCCACGAGCTCGCGCACCAGGTCGTGTACGTCAAGGGCGACACGACGTTCAACGAATCGTTCGCTGTCGCGGTCGAGGAGGAGGGCCTGCGGCGCTGGCTGGAGAAGAACGCGGCCGCGGCGGAGCGCGAGGCCTACGCCGCGTCACGCGCGCGCCGCGCCGAGTTCGTGCGTCTGGTGCTCCGCTACCGCGAGCGGGCGGCCAGGCTGTACGGCGAGCCCCTCTCCGACGACGCAAAGCGCGCCGGGAAGGCGAAGCTCTTCGCCGAGCTCGATGCGGACTATCGCGAGCTCAAGACCAACGGGTGGAACGGCTTCGCCGGCTACGACCGGTTCTTCGTCGGCTTGAACAACGCGCACCTGGCCTCGGTCGCAACGTACGAGGAGTTGGTGCCGGCGTTCCACGCCCTGCTCGCGCGCGAGGGCGGCGATCTCCCGAAGTTCTACGCCGCAGTGAAGGAGCTGGCGCGGCTGGACAAGCCGGAGCGCGACCGGGCGCTCGCGGCGCTCATGACCCGCTAGGTCTCTCGCGCAGCGGCAGTACCCACGTCAGCACGACCACCTGGAGCGCCGCGATGCCGGCGAGCGCGGCGGCGTAGCCGTCGGGAGCATAGCGGCCGTCGACCACGGGGAAGGCGCGCAGCACCGCACCGATGCCCCACTGGAAGGCGAACGACGTCGAGAACATCGCGAAGTTGAGCCCGGTGATCACGCGGCCCGACATCGCCGCCGGAAAATACGGCGTGATCAGCGCGAAGACGAGCGCGCCCGACATCACGGTGAAGCCGTAGGTCGCGAGCAGCGCGGCGCGCGGGAGCGCGAGATCGAGCGCGATGCAGAGGAACGCGCCGAGGGAGGCAACGAGGCCGCACTTGTAGAGCGTGAGGCGGGGGAAGCCGCGCGACGCGAGCCGGTCGGCGAAGCCGCCGAAGGCAACCGAGCCGATCGCGTAAGCGGTCGCGCAGACGAGCAGGAGCTTCGCCGCATCCCCGCGCGGGAGCCCGGCGACGTCGGTGAGCCAGGGGCCGAGCCACAGGCCCTGGAACGCCTGGTAGGCGCCGTGAGTGATCACGAACGGCAGGACGATGCGCCAGAAGAGCGGCAGCCGGAGGATCTGGCCGATGCCGCGGACCTGCTCGCCCCAGGGCGCACCCGCGCCGGGGAGTGCCTTCTCCGGCACGGACAGGGCGATCAGCGCGGCGACCGCGAGCGATGCCGCGGCGAGGCCGTAGAACATCGCGCGCCAGCCGAACGTCCCGAGCGCCGCCTCGACCGGCGCGGTCGCGGCGAGCCCGCCGATGCTGCCGATGAAGATGTACCAACCGTTGATCGTCGCGAGGCGCGAGAGCGGGAACCACAGCGTGAACGCCTTTATCGCGCCCATGAGGCAGGCCGACACGCCGAGCCCGATCAGCGCGCGGCCCGCCGCGAGGGTGCTGAAACCGCCCGCGGCGCCGAACACGAACGCGCCGAGCGCGGTGATGCAGAGGAGCGTCGCGACCACCCGCCGCGGACCATAGCGATCGAGAAACACGCCGACCGGCAGCATGGCGAGGCCGAACGCGAGGAAGTACGCGCTCGTGAGCAGCCCCAGGTCGGCGGGCGTGAGCGCGAACTCGCGCACCAGGTCCTTGGCGATTACGGCGTTGACGTTGCGGAAGAAGTACGAGAGGAAGAAGCCGGCCGCGAAGGGGGCGAAGACGAGCGCGACGAGGCGCGCCGGCGTGCGCGCGCGGGCGGCGCCAACGAGGCTCGATTCGGACACCCGGATGGGCGGTCGCGGAAGGCGTGGCCGCGGGTGGCGCGGCCGCTCAGTCCCGCAGCGTCGCGCCGCGGATCACGTTCTTCCCCAGGTTCTCCGGCACCGGGTACACGCTGATGTACTTGACGTTGTCGAACGGCACGAAATGCACGCACCCGTCGGCCTCGATCGCGATCATCCGATCCTTGAGGATTGCTTCGCGCGCGAGCTCGGCGGCGATCTCGTTGTCCTTCTGCCTGGGGAAGCTGACGGCGAGCGTGCTGCCGTCGACGAAGTGGATGCGCAGGCCGCGCGCGTCGTCGGTCATCGGGGGAGTCCTCGGTCAGGTGAGCGGGATCGCCGCCACATGCTGGCGGAATGCAGGGCGGGACTTGAGCCGCTCGTAGTAGCGGGCGAGGTTCGGGTGGTCCGGACGCTGGATCGGCAGCTGCATCCAGCGGTTTACGAAGCAGCCGAACGGGATGTCGCCGATCGAGAACTCGGCTCCGCCCATGTACGCCCGGCTGGCGAGCGTGTCGTCGGCGATCCTGAAGATGTCGATCGCCTGCTTGATCGCAGCCTCGACCGCGGGCATGTCTCGCTTGTCGGCCGGCGTGCGGACGAGCTGCCAGAAGACGGTCGTGAGCGGCGCGCCGACGGTGCTGGTCGTCCAGTCCATCCACTTCTCTTCGCCGTAACCCTGCTCGAGCGTGCGCGCGGGGCCGTGCTTCGCGTACAGATAGCGCACGATGACGTTCGACTCCCACAGCACGAAGCCGTCGTAGTCGATCGTCGGCACCCGGCCGTTCGGGTTCATCTTCCGGTATTCGGGCGTATTGACGACGCCGAACGCCATCCCCGCATCCACGCGCTCGTGTGGGAGCTTCAGCTCGCCCACCGCCCACATGACCTTCTGAACGTTGATCGAATTGACCCGGCCCCAGATCTTCAGCATGTCCTTTCCTCCCGTTGTTGATCGCCGGCGCTAGATCGCCGGCCGTTTCAGATGATCGGTCGTGCCCTGGAACGCGTACGCCGCGCGGAGCGCGAGGTCCTCGCGGTACGGCGGCGCGACGAGCTGGAGCCCTACCGGCAGCCCGTCCTTCGTGAACCCGCAGGGCACCGAGAGCGCGGGCTGCTGCGTGAGGTTGAAGGGATAGCTGAACGGCGTCCACCAGGTCCAGTCGTCCGCCGGGCCGACAGGTTCCTGCGGCACGATCCGGCCGACCTCGAACGCGGGCACGGCAAGCGCCGGCGTCGCGAGAAGATCCCAGTCGAGATGGAAGCGCTTCATCCGCTCGCCCATCGCCATGCGCGCGGCGACCGCGTCGAAGTACGCGGCGAGCGAGTGCTGCGCGCCGGCTTCAAAGGCCTTCTGCAGCGCCGGCTCGAGCAGGGCGAACTTCTCCGGCGGGAGCTTGCGCAATGCGTTGAACGCGCCGCCCGTCCAGTGCACCCAGAACATGTCGCGCGCGTCCGGGAAGCCCGGGTCGACCTGTTCGACGCGCGCGCCGAGATCGGCGAGCGCCTTCGCCGCCTCGGCCACGCGCGCCTCGACCTCGGGGTGCACGTGCTTGATGTAGCCGAGCCGCGGGCTATAGGCGATCCTCAGCCCCTTGATGCCGTGGTCGAGGCCCGCGGTGAAGTCGGCGCCGTCCCAGGGGAGGGCGTGCCAGTCGCGGATGTCGGGCTGCGCGAGCACGTTCAGCATCAACGCGACGTCCGCGATCGAGCGCGCCATCGGCCCGATGTGCGCGACGGTCCCCATCGGCGACAGCGGCCACGCCGGCACGCGGCCGAACTGCGCCTTGATTCCCGACACGCCGGCGAACGCGCAGGGGATGCGGATCGAGCCCCCGCCGTCGGTCCCGACCGCGAGCTGGCCGAGGCCCGCCGCGAGCTGCGCGGAGGCGCCGCCGCTCGAGCCCCCCGGCGTGCGCTCGAGGTTCCACGGGTTGCGGGTGATGCCGGTCAGCGCGCTGTCGGTCACGCCCTTCCAGCCGAACTCCGGCGTGCAGGTCTTGCCGAGGAGCACCGCGCCGCTCTCGCGCAGGCGCGCGGTCGCGGGCGCATCCTCGTTCCACGGGCCGGCCGGGTCGACCGTCCTCGAGCCGCGGAGCGTCGGCCAGCCCCGCGCGAGCACGAGGTCCTTGATCGACGCCGGCACACCGTCGACTGGCCCCGCCGGCTCGCCCTTCTGCCAGCGCGCCTCGGACGCGCGCGCGGCGGCGAGCGCGCCCGCCTCGTCGACCAGGCAATAGGCGTTCAGCTTCGGGTTGAGCGCGCGGATGCGGTCGAGCACCGCGCGCGTCACCTCGACCGGCGAGAGCGTCTTCGCCGCGTAGCGGGCGACGAGCTCCGTCGCCGGCATGAAGCAGAGGTCGGCGCTCATCTAGCACCCGCGTCCGGCGCGGCGGTGGATTCTCATGCGGCCCTCCTCTGGCGGCCGTGGATCTTAGCGCAGGCGTTATCATCGGGCTCGCGTCACACGCCCCGGGGCACTCCATGGACCAGTCGCCGCAAGTGAGGCTCAACTCGACCGCGCACTATTTCCTCGAGGGCCTGAACGAGCTCGGGCTCGAGTACCTCTTCTGCAACCTCGGCACCGACCACGCGCCGCTCATCGAGGAGATGGCGCGCTGGCGGAAGAGCGGGCGCGCGTACCCGAAGACGATCCTCTGCCCGCACGAGAACGTCGCCGTGCACATGGCGGCCGGCTACGCGATGGCGACCGGCCGCGGGCAGGGCGTGCTCGTCCACGTCGACGTCGGCACCGGGAATTCCGCGGTGGCGATGCACAACGCCTTCCGCGGCCGCACGCCGGTGCTGCTGATGGCCGGCCGCGCGCCGTTCACCCAGCGCGGCGAGCTGACCGGCGCGCGCGACACCTACGTCCACTTCGTGCAGGAGCTGTACGACCAGGCCGGCATCGTGCGCCCGTACGTGAAGTGGGAGTACAGCCTGCCGTCGGGTGTGGTGGCGAAAGAGGCGCTGCGCCGCGCGCACACCATGATGGAGAGCGATCCGAAGGGCCCGGTCTATCTAGTGCTCCCGCGCGAAACGCTCGCCGAGACCTGGGCCGAGAACGCGGTGCGCGCGTTTCCGACGGAGCGGTTCGGCGCCGCGGCGGCGGCCGGCGGCGATCCGCGGGCGATCGGTGAGCTCGCCGACCGGCTGATCGCGGCGCAGCGCCCGCTCCTCGTCACCGCGTACGCCGGCCGCGACCCCGGTACGCCGGCGCTCCTCGACGAGCTTGCGCGGCTCGCGGGCATCCGTGTGTTCGAGTTCAACCCGCTCCATCTCAACATCCCGGCCGACTCGCCGTGCTGCGCGGGGTTCGTCCCCGGCAAGCACGTCGGCGAGGCGGACCTCGGCATCCTGCTCGACGTCGACGTGCCGTGGATCCCGCGCGACACGCCGGAGAATCCCGCGACCTTCTGGGCGCAGATCGACGTCGACGTGGTGAAGCAGGGTTTCCCGATGTGGGACTTCGCGACGAACCTGCGGATCCAGGGCGCGAGCCGGCGGATCCTCGAGCAGCTCCTCGAGGCGCTGAAGGCGAAGGCGACGCCCGCGTTCCGCGCTGCAGCGGCGAAGCGGGTCGAGGCGCTCGCGGCGGAGCACGCGGCGCGCAGGAGCGAGCTCGCGAAGCTCGCCGCGGACAAGGGCGCGGCGGGACGGATCAATCCGCAATATCTCTGCGCCGAGCTGGGCCGCGCGATCGGACCTGACGACGTCGTCGTCAACGAGGCGATCCGCAACACGCTCGCGGTGTTCAACCAGATCCCGCGCAACGTCCCCGGGACGATCGTCGGGCTGGCGGGCGGCGGGCTCGGTTTCTCGGGCGGGACCGCGCTCGGCGTGAAGCTTGCGCGGCCCGACCGGACGGTGGTGCAGGTCTGCGGTGACGGCAGCTTCTACTTCTGCGACCCGGCGTCGGTCTATGCGGTGGCGAAGCAGTACCGGCTGCCGATTCTCACCGTCGTGCTCGACAACTCCGGCTGGTCGGCGGTGAAAGAGGCGACGCTCCGCGTGTATCCGGACGGGGAGGCGAAAGCGGCGAACCAGTACGAGGCGCTGCTCGCCCCGGGCATGAACTTCGCGAAGATTGCCGAGGCGGCCGGCGCCTACGGCGAGCTCGTCGAGGATCCGGACAACGTGCCGGCGGCGATCCAGCGCTGCTTCACCGCGGTGCGCGGCGGGCGGGCGGCGGTGCTGCACGCGCGCGTCACGCCGCTGTGATCGCCGCCCCCGAGTCTGTTCCGAAAGAGGAGGAGATGGCATCATGAACCGTACCCTGGCCGAATTTGTCAAGTACGCGGCCGTCGCCGCAGCGCTCGTCTTGACGGCGCCCGCCGCGCCCGCAAAACAGACCGTGAGGATCGCGTTCATCGGTCCGCTCACCGGGGGTGTCTCGGCGAACGGCATCGGCGGCCGGAACTCCGCCGATCTCGCCGTGCGCATCCGCAACGAGGATCCGAAGACGAAGTACCAGTACGAGCTCGTGAGCCTGGACGACGAATGCAAGCCGAACATCGCCGTCCAGGCGGCGACCAAGGCAGCTGCCGACAGCTCGATCATCGCCGGCGTCACGCACTACTGCTCGGTGACGGCGATCGCGACCGTCGACACGTACCACAAATTCGGCTTCCCGGTCGTGGTCTGGGGCGCGGTGCTGCCCGACATCACCTACCGCAACCAATACGCCGAGGTGCACCGGGTGAACGGCACGATGATCAACCAGAACGAGGTCGCCGCTAAGTTCATGACCGGCCTCGGCTACAAGCGCTGGGTAGTCATCCACGACACGACCGACTACGGGAAGGGCCACGACAAGTACTTCAGCGAGTACGTGCTGAAGGCGGGCGGGCAGGTCGTGGGGCGCTTCGGCGTCACCGCCGACCAGCAGGATTTCACCGCCGAGCTCACGAAGGCGAAGGAGCTCAAGCCCGACGTGATCTACTTCGGCGGCCTCACGCCGCTCGGCGTGCGCATCCGCTCGCAGATGGAGAAGCTCGGCATCCAGGCGCAGTTCGAGGGCACGTCGGGCATCAAGTCGGACGCGTTCATCGACGGGCTCGGCGCGAGGCTCGCCGAGGGGTCGCTCTCGTTCATCGAGGGCGCGCCGTGGGAGAAACTCCCGGGCGGGTTGTACTTCGTCGGCAAATACCAGGGCCAGAAGTACAACGAGGGCCCGGAGGCCTACGGTCCGTTCGCGTTCGCGGCGGCGAACCTGATCATCGATGCGATCGAGAAGGTGGGTCCGAGCCGCAAGCGGGTGATCGAGGAGCTGGGCAAGACCCGCGACATGGACTCGATTATCGGCAAGATCACCTTCGACGACCACGGCCAGAACATCGTCCCGCTCATCACCAAGTACGTCGTGCAGGACGGCAAGTGGGTCGTCTGGGAAGAAAGCGAGTACGGCAAGGGCACCCGCAAGCTGAAGGGGCGCTGACGGCCGCGGGAGAAGAAGGGGACGGGGAAGGGTTCCCCCTGCCCCTTCCCCCAGATGGACTTCCTCGGCCAGTACGTCGCCAACGGGCTGATGCTCGGGGTGATCTATGCCATGGTGGCGGTCGGGTTCACGCTCTTCTTCGGCGTCCTCGACGTCATCAAGTTCTCCCACGGCGACGTGCTCATGGCCGGTGCATTCGCCGGCCTCGCGACCTTCCTCGGCGTGCAGTCGGCCGGGATCGATTCGGGCGCGCTGCAGCTCCTCGCCGTAATCCTCGTCGCCGTCGCGTCGATGGCGGCGCTCGGGGCGATGATCGCGAAGTACCTGGTGCTGCCGCTGCGCCTCGCACCCCCGCTCAACACGCTCCTCATCACCTTGATGCTCGGGTCCGCGCTGCGCGAGTCGGTGCGGCTGTTCTACCCGCAGGGGGCCAACCCGAAGCCGTTCCCGCGGCTGCTGCCCCAGGATGCGCTCGCTCTTGGGGCGTTTGACCTGCGGCTCGACAACGTCATCCTCCTGGTGGGCGGGATCGCGGCCATCGCCGGCGTGCATCTCGTGATCACGCGCACGAAGCTCGGCCTCGCGATCCGGGCGGTGGCGCAGGACGCCGAAACTGCGCGCGTTATGGGGATCGACTTCGAGCGCGTCGTGCTGATCACGTTCGCGCTCGGCTCGGGCCTCGCGGCACTCGCCGGGGTCATGAACGGGCTCTATTACAACGAGATCAACTTCTCGATCGGGCTGCTGCTCGGCGTGATCGGTTTCTCCGCGGCGGTGGTCGGTGGACTGGGCAACATCTACGGCGCCATCCTCGGCGGCTTCCTGTTCGCCGGCCTGCAGACGATCGGCGCCGTGCTGCTGCCCGCACTGCTGCCCGAGGTGCCGAGCGCCTACAAGGACGTGTTCGCCTTCGGCGCGGTCATCCTGTTCATGGCCTGGCGGCCGACGGGGCTCATCGCCGAGCGGACCGCGGAACGCGTCTGATGCTCACGCGTCTCGCCGACGCCCGTTCGGTCCTCCCCGGGCTCCTCACTCTGGCCGCGTGCGCCCTGTACGGCATCGTCTTCCTGCTCGCCGAGTCGCAGGCCGAGGTGCTCGGACTCGTCGCGGGCGCGCTCGTCGCCGTATGGCTGCTCGCGCGCGTCGACTGGGCGGGGCGGGCGCGGATTTCCTTCGCGACGCACCCGCGCACGCTGCAGGCGCTCAGCGCCGCTGCCGTCCTCGCCGCGCTCGCAGTCTTCCGCGGCGAGCACTTCCCGCTACTCATGCTGGCGTCGGTGCTGTTCTACACCACCGCGTGCCTCGGGCTCACCGTGCAGTTCGGCTTTGCCGGCGTGGTCAACTTCGCCGGCGCGGCCTTCTTCGGCATCGGCGCCTACACCGCGGCAGTGATGGTCGCGCACACGCCCGTCCCGCACCTCTGCGTGATGATCTTGGGCGGGCTAGCGTCGGCGCTGGTCGGCTCCGCTCTGATCCTGCCCGTCCTGCGCACGCGCGGCCACTACGCCGCTCTCGTCACGATCGCCTTCGGCATCCTGTTTCGCACCTTCATAGAGGTCAACGACGTGCTCGGCGGGCCGCAGGGCCTGCAGGTGAAGGGCATGAATCTCTTCGGCTGGGACCTGAACAGCCCGGTCGCGATCGGCGACCAGGCGCTCTCCTTCTACGCGAACTACGTGGTGATTGCGTTCGGCCTCGCCGCCGCCGCGTTCGTCGTGGTCCGTCGCCTCGAGCGGTCCTGGCTCGGCCTGAATCTCGACGCGGTGCGGCTCGACGAGACCGTCTGTGCCGTGTTCGGCATCGAGGTCGGGCGCTGGAAGGTCGTCGCGTTCACGGTCGGCAACTTCCTCGCCGGGACCGCGGGCGCCGCGTACGCGCAGATGGTCGGGTTCGTCGCGCCGAACAGCTTCACGTTCGGCGACTCGCTGATCCTCGTCTCGATCGTGATCCTAGGCGGCATGGGGAACCCGTGGGGCGTCGCGCTCGCCGCCGCGATCGTCATCGTGCTGCCGGAGAAGTTGCAGGCGCTGCAGGAGTACCGGTTCCTGCTCTACGCGTGCCTCGTCATCGCGATCCTGCTGTTCCGGCCCGGGGGGCTGCTGCCGCGGCGGACGCGCGAGTACTTTCCGGACTGGAGGCCGCGGTGAGCGCCGCGCTCCTCGGCTGCGAGCGGCTGACCGTGCGCTTCGGCGGGCTCGTGGCGCTCGACGCCCTCGACCTCGAGGTGCGCCCGGGCGAGATCCTCGGCCTCATCGGCCCGAACGGCTCGGGCAAGACGACGTTCTTCAACGTCGTGACCGGCCTCTACAGCGCCGCGTCGGGCGCGGTGCGATTCGGCGACCGCGAGCTGACACGCATGACGCCGCAGGCGATCTACGCGGCCGGCATCACGCGCACGTTCCAGCGCTCGCGCCTCGCGCTGCCGCTCTCGATCTTCGACAACATCATGATCGGCAACCAGCGGCGCCTCGATACGCGGCTCTGGACCGGGCTGGTGCGACGCGCGGCGTTCCGGCGCGGGTTCGAGGAGAGCTTCGAGCGCGCCCGTGCGCTCGTCGCGACGTTCAGCGCGGCCCTGGCCGGACGCATGTTCGACGCCATGGGTGGATTCGGCATGATCGACCGCCGGCGGATCGAGATCTGCCGCGCGCTCGTGTCCGAGCCGCGCCTGCTCCTCCTCGACGAGCCGTCGGCGGGCATGACGCACGAGGAGACGCGCGAGCTCATGGACGACCTCCTCGCGGTGCGGGCGCGCCTTCCGGGGCTGACCATCGTCATCATCGAGCACGAGATGAACGTCATCGAGCGGATCACCGAGCGCTGCGTCGTGCTGAACTACGGCCGCAAGATCTGCGACGGCGCCTATGCCGAAGTCGCCGCTGACCGGCAGGTCCAGGAAGCCTACCTCGGGACGGAGTGAACCCGTGGCGACGCTGCTCTCGGTCGATCGGGTCTCGTGCGGTTACGACCGCGCGGACGTCCTGCACGAGGTCTCGCTCGCCGCCGAGGCCGGCAAGATCACCTGCATCCTGGGTTCGAACGGCTCGGGCAAGACGACGCTCATCCGCGCCATCCTCGGGCTCACGCCGCCGCGGGCGGGCCGCATCGCCTTCGACGGGATCGAACTCGTGGGGCGGCCGACCCACGAAGTCGTCGCGACCGGCATCGCCTGCATTCCCGAGGGGCGCAAGGTGTTCCCGCGGCTGACCGTCCACGAGAACCTCCGGCTCGGCGCATACCGAGAGTCCGACCGGTCGAAGCTCGCGGAGCGCATCGAGCGGGTGTTCGGGATCTTTCCCCGCCTCCGCGAGCGCTCGGGCCAGCTCGCCGGCACGATGTCGGGCGGGGAGCAGGCGATGCTGTCGATCGGACGCGGGCTCGTGTCGGAGCCACGCCTGCTGCTCGTCGACGAGCCGTCGCTCGGGCTCGCGCCGCGGCTCGTGAAGGAGAACTTCAGCGTCATCCGGCGCATCAATGAGCTCGGCATCACGGTCCTCCTCGTCGAGCAGAATGTTCGCCAGACGCTCGCGATCGCGCACTACGGCTACGTGCTGTCGCAGGGCAGGGTGGTCGCTTCGGGCACCGCGGAGGCGCTGGTCGCCAACGCCGAGGTACACCAGGCCTACTTCGGGTAAGGTGGGGACTCTAAGGCGTGGGCGGCGGGCGCCGCGCCTCAATCCACCTTCATCCCCGCCGCCTTCACGACCTTCGCCCACTTGTCGATCTCCGAGCGGAGATAGACGGCGAACTCGTCAGGCGTGCTCGTGAGCGGCTCGGCGCCCTGGCTCGCGAGGCGCTGGCGAAGGTCCGGCTGCTCGAGCGCCTTCACGAATTCGGCATTCAGACGCTGCACCGCCGGTTGCGGCACGCCGGCCGGCGCGAAGATGCCGAACCAGGCGCTCACCTCGTAGCCCGGGATCCCGGACTCGGCCACCGTCGGGAGCTCGGGCAGCACCGAGGACCGCTGCGCGCCGGTGACGGCGAGGCCGCGCGCCGCGCCGGACTTCACGTGCGGCGCCGCCGTGAGCACCAGGTCGAACATCAGCGCGACCTGCCCGGCGAGGAGATCGTTCAGCGCCGGCGCGCTGCCCTTGTACGGGATGTGGACGACGTCGATGCCCGCCATCGACCGCAGGAGCTCGCCGGCGAGGTGGTTCGACGTCCCGTTGCCGGCGGAGGAATAGTTGAGCGTCCCGGGTTTCGCGCGCGCGAGCGCGACGAACTCCTGCACCGTCTTCGCCGGCACCGACGGGTGCACGATCATCGCGAACGGGATGGTCGCGACGAGCGACACCGGCGTGAAGTCCCGGACCGGGTCGAACGGCAGCTTCGGATTGAGCGCGGGGTTGATCGCGTGCGAGCTGACGGTGCCGATCATGATCGCGTAGCCGTCGGGCGCGCTCTTCGCGAGCGCCTCGGTGCCGATCGCGGTGCCGGCGCCCGGCCGGTTCTCGACGACCATCGACTGGCCGAGCCCGTCGCCCGCCTTCTGGCCGATGGCGCGCGCGAGGATGTCCGCCGACCCGCCGGGCGGATAGGGGACGATCAGGCGGACCGGCTTGGCGGGATAGGTCTCGGCGGCGGCGTCGAGCGCGAGGCAGAACGCGAAGGCGAGCCCGAGCGCGATCCGCATCGGTCTACCGGAGCTTCTTGCGCTTTGCGGCCTTGCGGGCGGGCCGCTTGGCGGCCTTCGCCGCCTTTGCGGCGGGTACCGCCTTCGCGGCGAGCGCCTCGACTTCGACGAGGAACTCCGGCCGGACGAGCGAGCTGATGATCAGCCCGGTCGACGCGGGCCGGTGCCCGGCGAGGAACTTCGCGCGCGCGGCGGCGTAAGCGGGGAAGTTGTCGAGGCGCGTCAGGTATTGCGTGATCTTGACGAGGTCGGTCACCTTCATCCCGGCCGAGTCGAGGATCGCCACGACGTTCTGCCAGGCGACCTCGGTCTGCTCCTCGATCGTGGTGGGGACGCTGCCGTCCTTGCGCAGGGCCACCTGCCCGGCGACGTACAGCGAGCGCGCGTTCGGCGGCACCTCGACGCCGTTCGAATAGGTTCCGATCGGGTCGGCGATCGTCTTCGGGTTGTGGAACTTGGCCATTGCTTGCTCCCCCTATGCAGTGACTGCAACGTCGTCAATCTCCGGGATCGGCGGGATCGGCACACCGTACGGCGCGACGTCCGCGCGGATCTTGTCGAGACCCCGGCGGATGACCGTGACTTCGTCGTCGGGATGCGTCGCGCCCAGGCCCCACTCGGCGGCGAGCGCGCGGTTGCGGCCCGAGCGCCTGCGCTCGTCCTCGGGGAGGTTCACGACCGCGTACACGCCGTTCAGCAGGCTGCCGCGGAGCTTCTTCGAGAACTTCGCGCCGAGCAGCGCCTTCTCGGGCTCGCCGAGCTCGCCGAAGAAGCGGCGCATGATGATTCGCCCGAACTGGATGTGCCGCGCCTCGTCGCGCAGGATCAGGCGGCACACCTCCTTGATCGATTCGTAGCGCGCATTCTCGTAGCGCGCCTGGAGGAGCTCGCCGGAGAGCTGCTCGAAGAGCGTGTTCACCGCGAGCCCGGCGAAGAACGACATCGCGCGCTCGTCCTTCTCGTCGTGGAAGCGCGGGATGATCGACCGGAAGTAGTCGGCGCGCGGCGTCGGCTCGTAGTCGGCGACGCCGGTCCCGATCGCCCGCGCGATGCGGAAGGACGCTTCGTGGTGGCGCAGCTCCTCCACGATGAAGTTGGCGATGTGCTGCTTCACCTCGAACGGCTGGTGGCCGAAGATGGCGTCGCGGAGTCGCTCGGCGCCGTACGGTGTCGCGCCGTGCTCCATCCACGCGCGCAGCGACCACCACTCGGCCCCGGCGGCGCGGACCTCGCGCGGGATGTCGGCGTTCGCGACGTCCGAGAAATCGATCTTCGCAGGGTCCCACGCGAGATCGCGCGCCTGCTCGCACAGGCGCCAGACGTCGGGGTAGGCCTCCTCGGCGACGATCGGGTAGGGGTTGGGGACGGGGGTCAGCTCTTCGAGCAGGGACGGCTGCATGAGGCGCTCCGGCGGGTCGTACCGCCGGATGGTATCAAGCGCGCCCGCTCCGAGGGGCCGCGCGCGGCGCTCAGGAGGGCCCAAGGGTGAGGCGGTACTGGTCCCGCGAGTTGGGGATGGTGCCCTCGAATTCCTTCGCGCCCGCCGTTTTCTTGAGGACCATGTTCGCCTTCAGATCGCACCCGCCGTTCGGGATCTTGTTCCGGAACTGCGCCACGATCGTGAGCCGCGTCCCGTCGAACTTGCCGGTGAACGGTTCGTTCTCCATGGTGCAGTACCTTGCTCCCACCCAGGTCGCCTTCCCCTCGATCGTGCCATCGGGGTTCTGCTTGTCGATCACCACCGACCACGTGCCCCCGAAGGTGGTCTGCCCTGCCTGCCCCTGCCTCGAGATGCCGTTCCATTTCCCCGACATCGCCTGCGGGAGCTTGTCCTGGGCGGCGAGGTCGGGCGCGACACCCGCGAGGAGCCCGCAGACGATCGCAGGTTGAAGCCAGAGGAATGCTCGCATGGTTTCGCTCTCCCTTCGGAATGCGTTGGTTGGAATCGTACGGGGTCGCGTCGGCCGGTCCTGCCGATCCGCTACCGCGTCACCCCCCCGCGCCTTGTGGAGCCGCGCGCGCGCCTGCTCCGCCCACTCGGAAAGCGCGAGCAGGGTGATTCGGCGCATTCTGGCGCCGCCGGCGAGACAGTTCAGGAAAGCGTGGCGACGCTCGAAGCGATCGCCGAACGACAGCCAGGCGCCCTCCCGAAATGGACGAGACCGCCGAGTCGATTCTCTCCGCAGCCGCACTGTCTAATCCGGATCTAGAACCCCACCGCCAGCGAATCCCGCCTCGGGTCGGACGCGGTCACGTACCCCCCGTCGACACGCAGGGCGATCTGCGCGCAACCGAAGTCCATGTAGCCTTCCGGCAGGTCGACGAGCCGGTGGCCGCGGCGCGCGAGCTCGCTCACCGTCGCCGGCGGGAACGCGGTCTCAAGGTTCACGTCCATGCCGGTCATGATGCGAAAGCGCGGGCCGTCGATCGCGCTCTGCGGGCTCTGGCCGTAGTCGATCATCCGCACCATCAGCTGGGTGTGGCCCTGCGGCTGCATCGTGCCCCCCATCAGCCCGAAGCTCATCACCGGCACGCCGTTCCTCGTCACGAAGCCAGGGATGATCGTGTGGTACGGGCGCTTCCGCGGCGCGACGCAGTTCGGATGGCCCGGCTTGAGCACGAACCCGTAGCCGCGGTTCTGCAGGCTGATGCCGGTCCCGGGCACGACGACGCCGGAGCCGAACCCCATGTAGTTCGACTGGATGAGCGACACCATCATGCCGTTCGCGTCGGCAGCGGTGAGGTAGATCGTGCCGCCGCGCGGCGGTGAGCCGTGGCCGAAGTCCTGGGCGCGCTTGAGGTCGATCAGCCGCGCGCGCGAGGCGAGGTAGTCGCGGTCGAGCAGATGCGAGTGCTTCACCTCGGTCATCGCCGCGCCGTCGGCGACGTACGCGCGCGCGTCGGCGAAGGCGAGCTTCACCGCCTCGATCTGGAGGTGGACGCTGTCCGGCGAGTCGACCGCGAGCTTCGCGACGTCGAAGTGCGACAGCATGCCGAGCGCCATCAGGCAGACGATGCCCTGGCCGTTCGGCGGGATCTCGTGCACGGTGTAGCCGCGGTAGTCCTGCGTGATCGTTCCGACCCAGTCATTGCTGTGCGCAGCGAGATCCGCACGCGTCATCGCGCCTTCGCAGGCCGCGGCGTGCGCCTCGATCCGCTCGGCGAGCTCGCCCTCGTAGAAGGCCTTGCCGCGCGTCTCGGCGATCAGCTCGAGCGTCGCTGCCGCCTCGCGGAGCGAGAACCGCTCGCCCTCGTGCGGCGGCCGGCCGCCGGGCAGGAACGCCTGCGCGAAGCCGGGCTGGGCCTTGAGCTCGGGGACCTGCTGCGCCCAGCGCTGCGCGACGAACGGCGACACGAGGTAGCCGTTGTATGCGTAGTCGATCGCCGGCTCGAACAGCTTCTCGAACGGCAGCTGGCCATAGCGCTCCGAGAGCTCGGCCCACGCCGCCACGCAGCCCGGCACCGACACGCTGTTCCAGCCGCGGACCGGGACCGTCTTCTGCCCGGCGAAGTACTCCGGTGTCCACGCGGCCGGGGAACGGCCCGAGGCGTTGAGGCCGGCGAGTTCCTTGCCGTCCCAGATGATTGCGAAGAGATCCGACCCGATGCCGTTCGAGATCGGCTCGACGACCGTGAGCGCGATCGCCGCGCCGAGCGCGGCGTCCACCGCGTTGCCGCCGTCGAGCAGCATCCGCAGGCCGGCCTGCGCGGCGAGCGGCTGCGAGGTCGACACGACGTTCGCCGCCATCGTCGGCCGGCGCGCGGTGGGGTACGTGGAGGTGTGGCGAGTGAAGTCCATGGCGCCTCAGGCCGTCTCGTTCACGTCAAGCACGACGCGGCCGAGGATCTTCCCGGCCTTCAGTTCGTCGAGCGTGCGGTTCACTTCCTTGATCGGACGGGTCTCCACCGGCGTCGGCTTCAGCTTACCGCTCTGCGCGAGCGCCACGACCTCGCGCAACTCCTGCAGCGTGCCGACGTACGAGCCGATGATCCCGATGGCGCGCTGCGCGATCGGCGGCAGAGGGAGCGTGAGCTCCCCACCGAAGAGGCCGCACAGGACGTAGCGGCCGCCTTTTGCGAGCACCGCGATGCCGAGGTTCGCGGTGGCCGGCATACCGACGAAGTCGAGCGCACCGGCCACGGAGCCGGCCGAGATCCTCTGGATCTGCGCGATCGCCGCCTGCCCGTCGCGCGAGTTCACCGTCTCGCGCGCGCCTGCCGCGCGAGCGGCCGCGAGCTTGCCGTCGTCGACGTCGCAGGCGATCACGCGTTCGATCCCGAGCGCGCGGAGCGTGGAGAGCGCGATCATCCCGAGGCCACCGCAGCCGAGCACCACCACCCAGTCGCGCTCGGTGAGCGCCGGGAGCTTCCGGATCGCGCTGTAGGTCGTGATGCCGGAGCAGGCGAGCGTCGCGGCGAAGCCTTCGTCGACCCCGGCCGCGTCCACGAGGTACTTCGCGTCAGGCACGACGATGTGCGACGAGTAGGCGCCCGGCCGGAACACGCCGATGAAGCGCGGCTGCAGGCAATAGTTGTCCTGCCCGGCCTTGCATACGGGGCACTCGCCGCAGCCGATCCACGGGTACACGACCCGTTTGGAGCCTACCGCCACGCCCTTCGCGTCGGGCCCGAGTGCCTCGACGACGCCGTAGGGCTCGTGGCCGAGCGTGAACGGCGGCACGCAGCCGCGGTCCTTCACGTAGAAGCGCTTCCCGCCACCGAGATCGAAGTATCCGTCCCAGATGTGAAGATCCGAGTGGCACACCCCCGAGCGCGTGATGCGCACGAGCACTTCCTTGCCCTTCGGCCGCGGCGTCTCCCTCACCGCGCGCTGCAGGGGCTTGCCGTGTTCGACGACGTCGTAGCTCAGCATTGCTCCTCCTTAGACCCTCGCTGCCGCGTGCAGCGCCTGGTCGATGTCCCACAGGATGTCGTCGAGCGTCTCGAGGCCCACCGACACCCGGATCATGTCCGGCGTGACGCCGGCCTTCGCCTGCTCGTCCTCGCTCATCTGGCGGTGCGTCGTCGACGCGGGATGGATCACCAGCGTCTTCGCATCGCCGATGTTGGCGAGGTGGCTCATGAACGCCGCGCTGTCGATGAACGTCTCGCCGGCGCGCGCGCCGCCCTTGATGCCGAACGACAGCAGCCCGCTCGCGCCCTTCGGCATGTACTTCCGCGTGAGCGCGTAGTACTTGTTGTCGGGGAGGCCGGGGTAGTTCACCCACGACACCTGCGGGTGCTCCGAGAGGAACTTCGCGGCCGCGAGCGCGTTCGCGCAGTGACGCTCCATCCTGAGCGGCAGCGTCTCGATTCCCTGCAGGAGCTGCCAGGCGTTAAACGGCGACAGCGCCGGCCCGAAGGTGCGCATCGTCTCCATCCGACAGCGCATCGTGTAGCCGAAGTCGCCGAACGTCTCGTGGAAGATCACGCCGTGATAGCCCTGCGACGGGGTGGTCATGCCCGGAAACTTGCCGTTGCCCCACGGGAACCTGCCCGACTCGACGATGACCCCGCCCATCGTGGTGCCGTGGCCGCCGATGTACTTGGTCGCCGAGTGCACGACGATGTCGGCGCCGTGCTCGAATGGCCGGCAGAGGTAGGGAGAGGGGACGGTGTTGTCGACGACGAACGGCACGCCGGCCTCGCGCGCGATCGCGCCGATCGCAGCGATGTCGACGACGTTGATCGACGGATTGCCGAGCGTCTCGGCGTAGAGGAGCTTGGTGTTCGGCTTGATCGCCCGGCGGAAGTTCTCCGGATCGTCCGGGTTGACGAACGTGGCCTCGATGCCGAGCTTCTTTAGGTTCACGCCGAGCAGCGTGTGCGTGCCGCCGTAGAGCGTCGAGGCCGACACCGCGTGGTCGCCCGCCTCGAGCAGGGTCATGATCGCCACCGCCTCCGCCGCCTGGCCGGTGGCGGTGGCGAGCGCAGCGCGGCCGCCTTCGAGCGCCGCCACGCGCTCCTCGAGTACGGCGACGGTCGGGTTCGAAATCCGCGAGTAGACGTTGCCGAAGGTCTGCAGGTTGAAGAGGCTCGCCGCGTGCTCGGCGGAGTCGAAGACGAACGAGGTCGTCTGGTAGATCGGCGCTGCGCGCGCGCCGGTCGTCGCATCCGGGATCTGGCCGGCGTGCAGCGCGAGCGTCTCGAAGCCGAATTTGCGGTCGGGCATCAGTTCGCGATGTACTTCGGCCGCTTCGCCGAAACGACCTTGGTGTTCACGCCCGCCCAGTTCAGGCCGCCGAAGAGCCGCGCGTGCTCGATCTTCACGCACCGGTCCATGACCGTCTCGAGCCCGGCCGCTTCCGCCTTGCGCGCCGCCTCGGGGTTCGTCACGCCGAGCTGCTGCCACAGCACCTTCGCGCCGATGGCGATCGCGTCCTCGGCGATCGGCATGATGTCGGCGGTCTTGCGGAAGCAGTCGACGATGTCGACTTTCACGGGAATGTCGCGCAACGACTTGTAGCACCGCTGGCCGAGAATCACGTCGTAGCGCGGGTTCACGGGGATGACCGTGTAGCCGTGCTCGAGCATGTACTTCGCGGCGAAATAGCTCGGCCGGAACCAGTCCGCCGACAGGCCCACGACCGCGATCACCTTGCTCGTGGCGAGGATGCGGCGGAGGCCGGGGATGTCGTCGACCATCGTGGGAGCCGGAGAGAACGTTCGTATCGGGGCGAGCCTCGTATTCTATCCGGCGAGGTCGTAGACTGGCGCATCGACCGGGAGACAGGCCATGGGACCGGAAACGCAGGGCTTCCTGACGAACTGCTGGTACGTCGCAGCCTGGGATCACGAGCTGATCGACGGCAAGCTGCTCGCCCGCACCGTCCTCGAGCAACCCGTCCTCCTCTATAAGGGCGACAGCGGCCGGGCGGTGGCGCTCGATAACCGCTGCGCGCATCGCGGCGCCAAGCTCTCGAACGGCCGTCTCGAGGGCGACAGCATCCGCTGCATGTACCACGGGCTGAAGTTCGACCCGTCGGGGCGGTGCGTCCAGATCCCCGGCCAGGACAGCATCCCGCCGAAGCTCGGCGTGCGCAGCTACCCCGTGATCGAGCGCGATCACCTCGTCTGGATCTGGATGGGCGACCCCGCGGCTGCGGATCCGGCGCTGATCGTCGACATCCCGTATCTCCGCGACCCGGCGTGGCGCGGCGTTCCCGACTACATGCACTACAAGGCGAACTACCTCCTCATTGTCGACAACCTGAGCGACTTCGTGCACCTCGCCTTCGTGCACACGAAGACGCTCGGCGGATCCGAGGAGTACGCGTTCAAGACGAAGCCGGTGGCGATCGAGCGGCTCGAGCGCGGCTTCCGGGTCGAGCGCTGGCACATGAACGCGCCGCCGCCGCCGTTCCACCGCAAGGTGGTCCGCGGCGATGCGCCGATCGATCGCCGCAACATCGGCACGATGTACGTGCCGGGCATCTTCTTCCTCGAGTCGCTGTTCGCGCCGGCCGGCTCGGGCGCGGAGCGGGGGAACCTCGAGGGCGCGAAGCAGTATCGCAACTGCCAGTTCTTCACGCCGGAGACGCGCCGCTCGACGCACTTCTTCTGGAACTACCTCCACGACTACGACCTGCACGATCCCACGATCGCGCTGTCGCTCCACGACAGCATGGTCGAGGGCTTCATGGAGGACAAGTTCATCATCGAGGGCCAGCAGGAAGTGCTCGATGCCGATCCCGGATTCCGGATGAGCGGCATCGTGTCCGACGCGCCGCTCGCGCACTTCCGCCGGACGCTCGGCAAGCTCATCGAAGCCGAGCAGAACGCCGCCCGCTCTCCCGCGATCGTCGGGGGAATCAAGGCGTCGGCCTAGTCGCCGCCAGCGCACGGCAGCCGGCACTTTCCGGTCACGACGGCATTATTCACCGCGCCCGGCGCGGGGGAGGCCTAGGCCGTTGCGGGCGCGGTTTCGTGGCCTATGACCGGCGAACGACCCGCCTCCGCGCAGGACGTCACGCGATCGACTCGAGGACTGGGCGTCGGTCTAAGGCGACAGTCGTATTCCCGCTGCCAGAGAACGGGCGCACCGTGCCGGCGTAGACGTTGCCTGAAGAGTGGTCCCGTGGCCTCTGAAACGAAAGACCTGCTTTCGAATCCTCTCCCGCTGGTGGCGGTGGCGCTGCTCGCGGCGGGTGTGCTCGTACGCACGCTGCCGCTCGAGAGCGCACGGCCGCACGACGCCGTGCCGCCCGCGGCGAGCGCGATCGGCGAGCAGGACGTCCGCGCGCGGCTCTGGCAGGACCCGTTCGAAGTGGTGCCGCGGCCCGCGCGGCGCGAGGCGCCGGAGCAACGGGCCGAGCGCGTGCGGGGGGATCCGCTGCACGCACCCTCGACGCTCACCGAGCAGCTCGACGACGCGATCGCCACCCCGGGCGCACGCGTGACGATCCTCGGCGTGATGGTGTTCGGCTCGCCCTACGCCGAGGACGTCGAGCTGCGGCGACGCACGCGCTACGCCGTCCTCTCCGGCCTTTCGGCACGCCACTACGTGCCGGACAACTCGGAGGCGCTCGGATACGTGTGGACGGAGCTCGCGTGGACGGAGGGTGCGCCGGCCGAAAACGCGTGGCCCGTCTTCGCCCGGACCAGCGTCGAGCCGAAGAAAGCCCAGCCGAAGCGCATCCGGCTGCCCGAGGTCGTGCCCTACGAGTGGTTCACCCTCGAGCGGCCACAGCGCGGTTCCAAGGCGGAATCCCGCCGGCAGGCTGCACTGAAGGAGGTTCCGGCGCAGGACAAGGTGCTCGTCCTCTGGCTCGACGAGGACGGCTTCGGCGACGCCGCCCTGCGCGGGCTCTCGGTGCTCATGCGGCAGATCGGCTGCGGCGCGGGCAGCGACGCCTGCCGGAGCCGGGAGGGCGCCGCGTCGGTGCGCATCCTCGGCCCCGCCGGATCCGGCACCTTCAAGTCGATCATCGAGGACGTGAACAAGCCGCCGCCGGCCGACCAGGTGAAGCTGCAGTTCGTCTCCGCATTCGCGACGGTGCCGAAGAGCGACGCCGACGAAGTGCCGAAGGCGTGGCGCGAGAAGCTCGGGATCCTGCGGACCATCGGCGGCGACGACGACCTCGCCCACGCCCTGCTCGACGAGCTCGCGCTCCGTCGCGTCAATCCGGCGAGCTCCAAGGGTCGTCCCGAGTGCCACGACGGGATCGTGCTCGTCTCCGAGTGGGACACCGACTACGGCCGCTCGCTGCCGGCGGTGCTGCGCGAGAAGATCCGCGAGCGCTGCGGCGAGAACGCCCCGGTGCGCTGGTTCAGCTACCTGCGTGGTCTCGATGGAACGCTGCCCGGGACCTCCGACGAACCCAAGGCGAAGCGCGACGCCAAGTCGCGCGACCCAGCCGACGCCGAGGAGCTGCTCTCGAAGAGCGTGCCGCGCGATCGCTCGGAGGGCCGCAGCCAGTTCGACTACCTGCGCCGCCTCGGCGACCGCGTCCGCCTCTACGACGAGCTCGAGACGAGCCAGGGTCGCCCGGGCGTCCGGGCGATCGGCGTCCTCGGCAGCGACGTCTACGACAAGCTGCTCGTGCTGCAGGCGCTGCGGCCGATGTTCCCCGAGGCGGTCTTCTTCACCACCGACATGGACGCCCGCCTCACCCATCCCGACCAGAACGCGTGGGCACGCAACCTCGTCGTCGCGTCCCACTTCGGCCTCGCGCTGCACCCCGGGCTGCAGCGCGACGTACCGCCGTTTCGCGACGGCTACCAGACGGCGGCGTTCCTCGGCACGCAGTTGGCGCTTGTCGGCGGGCAGAAAGCCCCGGGACAGGAAGTCGTGAACGAATGGCTGGCCGGCAGCTTCGCGCGCGCCTCGGCGGAGCGCGCGAACGAAGGGGCGTTCGACTACGACGCCGCGTTCCGGCCGCGGCCGTTCGCGGGCAAGAAGCTGTTCGAGATCGGCCGCACGCACGCGGTCGAGCTCGACGCGAACGGCGCGAGCTTCCGCGCGCGCTGCGACCGCAACCACCTCGCCGAATGCCGCAATGTCCACCCGCGGCGCGACCGCAGCACGATGGGCCCCGATCTCGGGCAGCCCCAGGCGTGGCTCGCCGCGGGCGGCGCGCTGGCGGCGTTCCTGCTCTTCTTCCTCACGAGCCGCACGGTGCGCGAGAACTGGAAGCGCATCGTCGCCGCGCTCGGCCTCGTCGGCTTCGTGTTCGCCGGCCTGCGGTGGGTGATCCAGCTCGACGTCGGCGGGAGCGAAGCGCCCTATCTGCGCGCGATCGGCTTCGTCGTCGTCGCGGCCGGCACCGCGTGCGGGCTCTGGCTCGCGCACCTCGTCCTCGAGGCGCGCGTGCCGCGCCGGACCGCGGTCGCGGGCGTGCTGATCCTCGGCGCCGCGGCAGCCGCGATGGTCGGGCTCGTCCACGCCGAGCCGGGCAACGGCGAGCCGATGGAATGGCTCGAAGGGGTCAGCACCTGGCCCACCGAGTACCTGCGGCTCGCCGCGACGCTCCTCGGCCTCGCGCTCCTCGTCCACGGCTGGGCGACGCTGCGGCGCCAGGCGGACGAGATCCAGGCTGCGTTCTTCGCGCCGCTTGTGCGGCGCGAGGCGGCCTCGCCGTGCGCCGCTCGGCCGGCGATGGAAGCGCTCCGGCGCATCGGCCGCGCGTTCGCAAGCGGCTTCCCGCCGGTGCACGATTACTTCGGCCGCCCGGAGAACTGCGGCACGGCGCGGGTCCACGCGACCCGGCTGTGGCACCGGTATCGCCGCCGCACCGGGTTCTGGCCGAGCGCCGGGCGGATCTCGGCCGGGGTCGCGCTCGCGGTCGCCGCCGCCGCGCTCGTGCTGTACCTCGATCCGCCGAGCGTGCCCGCGCGTGGCGAGGTCGCGTACTGGACGCACACCGTGCTCCGCGCGGCGAGCGTCGGCGTGCTGGCGGTGCTGATCTTCTCGGTCGTCGACGCGACGCGCATGTCGACCGGCCTGATCCGCGCGCTCGCGGAGCGGCCGACCGACTGGCCGCGCCGCACGCTCGCGCGCTTCGAGGGCCGCTGCGGCGTCCCGGCGCGTCTGCTCGAGGGCTACATCGACTTCGAGTTCATCGTCGCGCTCACCCGCGGGGTGAGCCGGTTCATCTACTACCCGTTCGCCGTCCTGCTGCTCCTGATCGTCTCGCGGAGCACGGTGTTCGACGCGTGGGATTTCCCGCTGCCGCTGCTCGTCCTCGTCGCGACCGCGGCGCTCTACGCGACGTGGTGCGCGCTCAGCCTGCGGCGCGCGGCGGAAGAGGCGCGCACCGAGATCGTCGCCGGCTACGAGGACGAGTGCCTGCGGCTCCGGGCCGCCGTGCACGGCGAGGAATCGCAGCGCCTGGCGACCGCGGTCTGCACGCTGGTCGAGCGCATCAAGAACACGCGTGCGGCGGCGTTCCTGCCGCTCACCCAGCAGCCCGCAATCCGGGCGCTGCTCATTCCGTTCGGCGGCTTCGGCGGCGTGTCGCTGATCGAGTACCTCGTGTTCGCTGGGACGTGAAAATCCCATTGAGCTGACGCCCGCGCGGGCGGGCAGCATCTCCGGGTCGGGGCGCCCGAGGACCCCGTCCCCGCGATGGAGCGCCGGGAGGCCGAGTCGGGGCATACTTCGCCCCCGGCCATCCTTCTTCCCGGAGCCCTTCATGCAAGCTCACCAGAACTACATCGGCGGCGAATGGGTGCCAGCGCCCGCGGCCGCCCCGAACCGCAATCCGTCCAACATCGCCGACGTGGTCGGCGATTACGCCCGCGCCGACGAGGCACAGGTCCGCGCGGCGATCGCGGCGGCCCGGGCGGCGTTCCCCGCCTGGTCGCGGGGCAACGTCCAGGCGCGGTCCGACGCGCTCGATAAGATCGGCAACGAAATCCTCGCCCGGAAGGACGAGCTCGGGACGCTGCTCGCGCGCGAGGAGGGCAAGACCAAGCCCGAGGGGATCGGCGAGGCGGCGCGCGCCGGGTACATCTTCAAGTTCTTCGCCGGCGAGACGCTGCGGCTCGCAGGCGAGATGCTGCCCTCGGTGCGGCCCGGGATCCGGGTCGAGATCACGCGCGAGCCGGTCGGCGTGATCGGGATCATCACGCCGTGGAACTTCCCGATCGCGATCCCGGCGTGGAAGATCGCACCGGCGCTCGCATACGGCAACTGCGTCGTCTTCAAGCCGGCGGATCTCGTGCCCGGCTGCGCGTGGGCGCTCGCGGAGATCATCTCGCGCAGCGGCATCCCGAAGGGCGCGTTCAATCTGGTGATGGGGCGCGGCTCGGTCGTCGGCGAGATCCTCGCGACCACCGCGGAGGTCGACGCGATCAGCTTCACCGGCTCGGTGGAGGTCGGCAAGCGCGTGGCGCAGCAGTGCGCGGCGCGCCTCGCGAAGGTGCAGCTCGAGATGGGCGGCAAGAACCCGCAGGTGGTGCTCGACGACGCCGACCTCGACACGGCGGTGAACGTGGCGCTGCAGAGCGCGTTCTTCTCGACCGGGCAGCGCTGCACGGCGGCGAGCCGGTTGGTCGTGCAGCAGGGGATCCACGACCGCTTTGTCGCCGCGCTGACTGCGAAGATCGGTGCGCTCAAGGTGGACGACGCGCTCAAGGACGGCACCGACATCGGCCCGGTCGTCGACGAGAAGCAGCTCGAGCAGGACCTGATGTATCTCGACGTCGGCCGCAAGGAGGGCGCAAAGCTCGCCGCGGGCGGCGAGCGCCTGAAGCGCGCAACCGAGGGCTACTATCTGCAGCCGGCGCTTTTCACCGAGACGACGCCGCAGATGCGGATCAACCGCGAAGAGATCTTCGGGCCCGTCGCCTCGGTGATCAAGGTCAAGGACTACGATGAGGCGCTCGCGATCGCGAACGACACGCCGTTCGGCCTCTCCTCGGGGATCGCGACCACTTCGCTCAAGCACGCCGAGCACTTCAAGCGCAACTCGGCGGCGGGCATGGTGATGGTGAATCTGCCGACCGCCGGCGTCGACTACCACGTGCCGTTCGGCGGTCGCAAGGGATCGAGCTACGGGCCGCGCGAGCAGGGGCGGTACGCCGCCGAGTTCTACACGGTGGTGAAGACGACCTACGTGAGCCCGGCGGTCTAGATGCCGTCGTTCGTTCTCGCGCTCTACGCGGACCGGCTCGAGGCGAAAGCGGCGCTTCCCGCACCGCTCGCCGCCGCTAACCGCGTGATCTACGTGCGCGAGGGGAGCGCGACCGTGCGTGCCGGCGGGCAGACCGCGACGCTCGCCGCGAGCAGCGCGTGGCACGGAGCGCTCGGGTGCGAGATCGCGGCGGGCGCGAGCGGCGCGACGCTCTTCCGCTGGGAGCTGACGCGGGCAGCGTTGCCCGGCGCCAAGCCGGCGCTTGCGCATCCGATCGAGCTCGCCGATCCGGGCGGCTATCTCATGCGCTGCGACCGCGTCGACTTTCCGCCGGGCGGCATCGCCTACACCCACACCCATCGCGGCCCGGGGATCCGCTGCCTGCTCGCGGGCGAGATCCGCGTCGAGGTGAACGGCGCCGTGCACGCCGTGATGCCCGGCGAGGCGTGGTTCGAAGCCGGCCCCGATCCGGTGCTCGCGTTCGCCTCCGGTCGCGAGCCGACCGCCTTCGCGCGCGTGATGATCCTGCCGCGCGAGCTGCAAGGGAAATCCTCGATCCGCTACGTGCGGCCCGAGGATCAGGACAAACCCAAGACCCAGAAGTACCAGGTCTTCTGCGACGAGTTCATCACGCTATGAAGCACGAGCTGAAAACCCGCACCGCCGCCCAGATCCTCGTCGACCAGCTGAAGGTCCACGGCGTCGACACCGCGTTCTGCGTTCCGGGCGAGAGCTATCTCGCCGTGCTCGACGCGCTCCACGACGCCCGCGACGCGATCAAGCTGATCGTCGCACGGCAGGACGGCGGCGCCTCGTACATGGCGGAGGCGTACGGCAAGCTCACCGGGAAACCGGGCATCTGCTTCGTCACGCGCGGCCCCGGCGCGACCAATGCGTCGATCGGCGTGCACACCGCGTTCCAGGATTCGACGCCGATGATCCTCTTCATCGGCCAGGTCGGCACCGACTTCGTCGAGCGCGAGGCGTTCCAGGAGATCGACTACCGGCGGATGTTCGGCCAGATGGCGAAGTGGGTCGCGTCGATCGACCGCGCCGACCGGGTGCCGGAGTACCTCAGCCACGCGTTCCACTGCGCGATGTCGGGCCGCAAGGGACCGGTGGTGCTCGCGCTGCCCGAGGACGTGCTCACGATGACCGCGGCGGTGCCGGACACCGATCCGTTCCGAGAGGTGCAGGCGGCGCCGTCTGCGGCGGATGTCGAGCGGCTGCGCACGCTGCTCGCGGGCGCGGAGCGGCCGATCGCCATCGTCGGCGGCAGCGGCTGGACCGAGGCGGCGTGCGCGGACCTGCGCAAGTTCGCCGAGGCGAACGCGCTGCCCGTCGGCTGCGCGTTCCGGTTCCAGGACACGTTCGACAACCGTCATGCGAACTACGCCGGCGACGTCGGCATCGGCATCAACCCGAAGCTCGCGCAACGCATCAAGGACGCGGATCTCGTGCTTGCGATCGGTCCGCGCCTCGGCGAGATGACGACCGTCGGCTACACGCTCCTCGTGCCGCCGCGACCGGCGCAGCGCCTGGTGCACGTGCACGCCGGCGCCGACGAGCTCGGGCGCGTGTATCAGGGCGAGCTGCTGATCAATTCCGGCATGCCGCAGATCGCCGCCGCGCTCGCGGCGATGAGGCCGGTCGACGCGGCGCGCTGGCGCGACTGGACGCGCGCCGCGAACGCCGACTATCGCGAATGGACCGCGCGCCGCGAGAATCCCGGCCGGGTACAGATGTGGGAGATCGTCGACTGGCTCAAGCGCCGCCTGCCCGAGGACGCGATCCTCACCAACGGCGCCGGCAACTTCTCAGGCTGGGTGCACCGCTTCTATCCGCACCCGAAGTTCCGCACGCAGCTCGGCCCGACCTCGGGCGCGATGGGCTACGGCGCGCCGGCCGGGGTCGCGGCCAAGATCGCCGCACCGGGCCGCATGGTGCTCGCGTTCTGCGGCGACGGCGACTTCCTGATGAACGGCCAGGAGATCGCCACTGCCGTCCAGTACGACGCCGCCGTGATCTTCATCGTGGTGAACAACGGCATGTACGGCACCATCCGCATGCACCAGGAGCGCGAGTATCCGGGCCGGGTCTACGGCACCGGCCTTCGCAACCCCGACTTCGCCGCGTTCGCGCGGGCGTTCGGCGCGCACGGCGAGACGGTGGAGGAGACGAGCCAGTTCGGGCCCGCGTTCGAGCGCTGCGTCGCCTCAGGGAAGACGGCGCTGATCGAGATCCGGCTCGATCCGCAGGCGATCACCACTCAGACGACGCTCGACGCGCTGCGCGCCAAGGCGATGAAGCGTTAGCTCTCGTTTCTCATTTGCAGCGCTTGATTCCGCTTTCACCTCGGTGTCGGCGATCACCTCGCGCTAGACGCCGATTTCCTCCTTCTTGATCCGCGCCAGGAATTGCTCCGCCGACCCGTCGCTCTGGTTGCTCTTGCGCGCGGGACCGATGCCCTTGTAGACGAACTGCGCAAGCCGCGCGGGCGCGCGGCGTGATCACCCTCCGCCGGTGACGTCGATGAACGTGCCAGTGCTGAACGACTATAGGCGCGGCCAGCCATTGCAGGTTGCAGCGCGGGAGGCCGGAATCTCGATCTTCATCGCGGTCGAGAACGGCATGTAGGGTACGATTCGCGCCCACCGGGAACGCGAGTATCCGGATCGCGCCGCACGACCGAGGAGGAAGGATCCGATGTCACCCGCGCTGGTTCGCGCAGTCTGCTTCGCTCTCGCCGCCGCCGTCGCGGTACCGGCCGCCGCCCAGCAATGGCCGACGAAGCCGGTGCGGCTCGTCGTGCCGTTCCCGCCCGGCGGCTCGGTCGATCCGCTCGCGCGGCTGCTCGGCACCAAGCTGAGCGAGGCGCTCGGACAGCAGTTCATCGTCGAGAACAAGCCCGGCGCGTCGGGCTCGATCGGCACCGCGTTCGCGGCGAAGGCGCCGCCCGACGGCTACACGTTCGTCGTCGTGTTCGACACGCATGCGGTGAACCCGACGCTGATCCCGAACATGCCCTTCGACACCGTCAAGGACCTCGTCCCGGTGATGCTCGTCGGCACGGCGCCGATGGCGATCGCGACCAACGTGTCCAAGCCCTACAAGAACTTCGGTGACGTCGTGAAGGCGGCGAAGGCGAGGCCCGACAGCGTGACCTTCGGCTCCATCGGCAACGGCAGCCTCGGCCACCTCACCATGATCCTGGTCGGGCAGGCGGCCGGTGTGCAGCTGGTGCACGTCCCCTACAAGGGCGGCGGGCCGATGACCCAGGACGCCCTGGGCGGCCAGATCGAGCTCGCGGTCGGCTCGGTGGCGGTGATCGCGCCGCACGTCAAGGGCGGGAAGCTCCGTGCGGTCGCCGTGACCGGCGACAAGCGCTCGCAGTCGATGCCCGACGTCCCGGCGCTCGCCGAGCAGGGCTTCCCGGGCTTCTCCGCGCTCGCGTGGTGGGGCGTGTTCGCTCCGACCGGCACGCCGAAGCCGATCCTCGACAGGCTCCACACCGAGCTGCAGAAAGTGCTCGCGCTGCCGGAGGTGCGCAAGACGCTCACCGAGACGCTCGGGATGGATATCGTCGCCGCGAGCCCCGAAGCGACGCAGCAGTTCCTGCTCGCCGAGATCGCGCGGTGGGGCAAGGTCGTGAAGGACAACGGGATCAAGCCGGACTGAAGCGCGGCTCGCAGGCGCCCGGATCAGCGTCGTCTCGGCTTGCTCACTCCCGGGTTGCGGATGTCGAGATCGGCCTGGACCTGCGCGCGGCTGCGCTCGTAGACGAGCTCGCGCCCCATCACGGTCCCAGCGTAGGCGAGGCCGTTGCGGGTCGGAACCAGCTCGCACTTGACGTTGTGGATGCCTTCACCGAGCACCACCTGTATCCGGTCGGCGCGTTTGCTCAGGACGACCACCTCGAGCGTCTGCCCGGTCTCCGTTTTCACCTTGATCTTTTCCGTGTTCATCGGTCGTCCGGTGAACGCCGGTCACTGCCGCGGCACTTCGCCGAGCACGGTGCAGCGCCGGACCACGCGCCGCTGCACCGCCGGGTCGTACTCGGTCGCGCGATGCATCAGGCAGCGGTTGTCCCAGACGATCAGCTCGCCCGGCGTCCAGCGGTGCTCGTAGGTGAGGTCCGGATGGATCGCGAGCGCGTTCAGTTCCTCGATGAGCGCGCGGCCCGCGTCGTAATCCATTCCGACGACGTACTCGGCGTGGTCGCCGAGGAACAGGCACTTGCGCCCGGTCTCCGGATGCGTGCGCACGATCGGGTGGTCCACCGGCGGGACCTCGCGGCGCTGCGCCTCGGTCATCGGGTCCTCGCCGTGGCGGCGGGTGCGCGAGAAATCGAGGTTGTGCACGGCGCGGAGGCTTCCGATCCGCTGCTTCCATTCCGGGCTCAGGCGCTCGTAGGCGCCGTACATGTCGCAGAAGTGCGTCTCGCCGCCTTCGCCGGCGACGACTTCACCGTAGATGATGGTCGCCTGTCCGGTGACGCGGCGCCACGAGCCGTCGGTGTGCCACGCGAGCGTGCCCTTGTCCGGGTGCTTCCCGTTCGGATTGCCATTCTCGTCGAGGTTCGAAAGACGATAAAGCTCGGGGTAGCCGTCGGCGTGATACTGGTTCATCACGTGGATCTGCACCTCGCCGAAATGGCGGGCGAGCTCCACCTGCCGTCCCGGCGGCAGGTCCTGCGGGCCGAACAGCAGCACCTGGTAGTGTAGGAAGGCGTCGTGGATCGAACCGAACAGCGCGTCGTCCACGCCGCGCGCGAGGTCGACGCCGATGATCTCGGCCCCGAGTTTCGGCGTCAGCGGCCTGACGTCGAAGGGCAAGCGGTGCTGCGCTCGAGTCTGCGCGGGCATGTCAGGCCGAGGAATACGAGAGGACAAACTCTATCGCAATCGCGGGTGCCGCGCGCCCTCTCGCTGGCGGGCCGATCCCTCCGTCCCCTGGGACGCTAGGAGTGACTCCAGGCGCAGACGCTGTAGTACGGAGGAGTGCGGCAATCGATCTCCCGCGGGTTGTAGTTGTAGCCCGCGCCGCACGCGGCGAGCAGGAGGATGGCCATCGAGAGCGCGAGCAGTGAACGGTATCGCATGAGGTTTATCCTTCTTCTGCCCGGGAACGCTCAATCGAGGAGTCAGGTGTGATCCTGGTTCATGGCATGAAATTGGGATGGCAGATCTGCGCCCCCTCCGGCGAGTTGCAATCTATCTCCCGGGGCTTGTAGTCGTAGCCCGCGCCGCACGCGGCGAGCAGGAGGACGGCCATCGAGAGCGCGAGCAGTGAACGGTGTCGCATGGGGCTCCGCCTGTTTCCCCGGGGACGCCTCGATCGAGGACTCCGGAGTGATCGTGAACAGCAAACGTCCGGGACGCGCGATTATTCCCGGCCTACGGGAGGGATCCCTACGGAACTCGGCCCTAATCGGCCTTAATGTTCGCCTCCTGCACGACCTTGCCCCACTTGTCGACCTCGCTCCGGATGAAGCGCGCGAAGTCCTCGGCGGAGCCCCCTGCCGGCTCGACGCCCGCCTTGAGGAAGCGCTCCTTCGTCTCCGGCAGCGCGAGCACGCGGTTCACCTCGGCGTTGAGCTTCGCCACGACGTCCCGCGGCGTGCCGGCCGGCGCGACCGCGCCGAACCACGCGGTCACCTCGTAGCCGGAAACGCCGGATTCCGCGACCGTCGGCAGCTCCGGCGTGAACGACGAGCGCTGGGCGCTCGTCACGCCGAGGGCGCGCACCTTGCCCGCGCGGATCTGCGGCAGGATGTTGGGCGTGTTGTCGAACAGGATGTTCACCTGGCCGGCCAGCAGGTCGGTCACCGCCGGCGCGCTGCCCTTGTAGGGGACGTGCACGATGTCGGTCCTCGTCATCGACTTGAAGAGCTCCATCGACAGGTGGTTCGACGAGCCGGTCCCGGTCGAGGCGTAGTTGAGCGTGCCCGGCTTCTCGCGCGCGAGCGCGATCAGCTCGCCAACCGTGTTCGCGGGCACCGACGGATGCACGACGAGGATGTTCGGCGTCGCCCCGCACCACGCGACCGGCGCGAAGTCGCGCGTCACGTCCATGCCCATCCGGGTGTGCAGACTGTTGATCAGCGCGAACGGGAAAGCGACGATCAGCAGCGTATAGCCGTCGGCCGGCGACTTGGCGACGAAGTCCGCACCGATCGCGCTGCCCGCGCCCGGCTTGTTCTCCACGATCGCCGGCTGCCCCCAGGTCTTCTGGAACTCCTGCGCGAGCAGCCGCCCGAGCGTGTCGTTGAACGCTCCCGGCGGGAAGGGCACGACGACGCGGATCGTCCGGTTCGGATAGGGGGCGGCGCCTTGCGCGTGCGCGGCGAAGGGCGCCCCGGCCAGCGCGGCGGCGAGGGTCAGGGCGGCGGCGAGTCGTTTCAGCACGTGGTGTCCTCCTGACCGGGCTCGATGATTTCCGGAACGAGATCGGTCCGCCGGACCGAAATGGCGCTGCACGGCGGCTATGGCTATCATGCGCGCAAGCAGCCAAGAACGCAGTCTAGCGTCTAAAGGAGGGGCAATTCCATGCGGAGAACAGTTAACGCCGGCGCACGCCTGGATCGCCTGCCGATCAGCTCGTTCCACTACCGCATCTTCTGGCTGATCGGGGCCGGTATGTTCTTCGACGGCTACGATCTCTACGTCGCCGGCAGCGTCCTCGCCGCGACCATTCAGAGCAAGTTCTCGACATTGCCGCAGAACCTGCAATTCATCTCGCTCACCTTCGTCGGGATGACCATCGGCGCACTGATCACCGGTTTTCTCGGCGATCGGTTCGGCCGGCGCTTCACCTACCAGGTCAACCTCCTGATCTTCGGGCTCGCGTCGCTCGCGGCGGCGTTCGCCCAGGACATGCACCAACTCATCGCCTGCCGCTTCGTCCAGGGCCTGGGCCTCGGCGCCGAGATCGTGGTCGGCTATTCGACCCTCACCGAATTCGTGCCGCCGAAAACCCGTGGACGCTGGCTCGCATTCATGGCGTTCCTGGTGGTGGCGGGCTTCCCTGCGACCTCGCTGCTCGCCTTTCTGATCATCCCGCGCCTTGGCTGGCGGCCGATGTTCGTTATCGCCGGCATCGGTTCGCTGATCGTGTGGTACCTGCGAAAGGGCCTGCCCGAGTCCCCGCGCTGGCTCGAGTCGAAGGGGCGGACCGCCGAAGCCGAGGCGCTGATGCAGGAAATCGAGAAGGAAGCGGCCGCAGGCGGAACACTGCCTGCTCCGGCCCCGGCGGTGGAGGCGGCACCGGTGAACGCGATGGCGATGATCCGGCCCCCGCTCCTGCAGCGCATGATCGTGGGCAGCTGGTCGCTGATCACCATCAATACGCTCATCTTCGGGTTCGTGATCTTCCTGCCGCAATTCTTCCTCCGCCAGGGCCTGACCATCACGCAGTCGTTCGGCTATACCCTGGTGCTCGCCATCGGGTCGCTGGTCGGGTGCGCGGTCGGCGCCTTCGCCTCCGATCTCATCGGGCGGCGCTGGAGCATCATCGGCGCTTCGATACTCACCATCGTCACCGGCTGGGTCTACGCCAAGTTCGATGCGACGGCCGACCCTGCGATCGTCCTGAGCGTCGGTTTCGTGCTGATCGTGGCGATCTACATCCAGACCGCGATCCTTTTCGGCGTCTACACGCCCGAACTGTTCCCGACCGAAATCCGGCTACGCGCCAATGGCATCTGCAACACGCTTGGCCGTCTCGCGACGGTGTTTTCGCCGTTCGTCGTGGGCGCGCTGATGGTCGGCTACAAGCTGCCCGGCGTGATCGGACTGATGATCGGCCTGCTCGTTGTCCAGATCATCGTCGTCTGGGCCTGGGGTATCGAGCCCGCCAGGCGTGGCCTGGAGCGCCTAGAGACGGCCGCGGCCTGATCTTCCCGTGAGCCGGGCGGGAAGGTCCTTCATTGCCGGTCGCGGTGTGCGGCTTGCTTGCACCGCTTCGGGTCAGCGCTCGAGTCCCATTCTTACATCGGCGGCACGAGGCCGTTCAACCCGACATTGACGCGCGGCGCGGCGAGGCTGCCGTCGGGCTGGCGCTGCGAATTCACGAACATGTTGGCGCCGGGCTTGAGCTCGCTCCGCTCGGCAGGCGTGAAGGACACGGTGACTGCGTTCTCCGCAACCAGGACTTTCTTCTCGCCGCCCTTGTACTGCACCGTGAGGACGCGGTCCTTGCCCATGCTAACCACGTTGGCGACGTTCGCATTGGTCATCTCGCTGGCCGGCCGCAGGTCCCAGTCGAAATGCCCTTCCCCGGTGCCGCGCATGTTCTCCGGGAAGATGTGGACTTCCAGCGCGACCAGCGCGCCATTGCGCTCGCCGACGGTCGTGGTGCCGATGAATTTTCCGCTGGCGATGTCGTCGAGGCCCGCTTTGGCGAGCCCCATGACGACGAAGTTGTCCGCCAGCTTGACCGTCATGCTCTGGCCGTTGTTGGCCTTAACGGACAGCATCTGGCCGTCGATCTTCTCCACCGTGCCCCGAATCCTCACCGGCGGGTTGGCGGGGGCCTGGGCGAGGGCGACGGCGGACACGGCCGTCATCAGCAGTGCAGCAATGGCGCCAATCATATGGACTCCTAGAGGATGGAAGACCTTGAGTAAACGCGCGGCGGGTGTCGATTGTTCAGGCGCCGCTCCCTCAGCTGCTGATATCCGCTCAGCTCACCTTCGCCTGCTCGAGAACGCGGAACCAGTTCTCGCCCGCGATCTTGCGGACATTCTCGGGCGTCGTGATCCGCCGCAGCGCCGCGAAGATCTCGGTGTAGCCGCTCGCGTTCTGCGGGATCGCGCTCCGGCCGCCCACCATGTCGAGCCCGATCGCGACGTGGTCCGCGCCCACGGTCTTGATCACGTAGTCCACCTGTTGCGCCCATTCGTCGGCGGTGGGAACGGCGGACTGCGCCTGCGGGTCCTCCCGCCACTCGCCGAGCGCGCGCCACTTCTCGCTGAACTCCTGATCCATGCGCTCGATGTACTCGCCGTGGTCGCCGGCCGGGCGGCCGGCGGAAGGTGTGTGGCCGACCATGCCGATGACCGCCTGGCTGGCGTTTCCAGCCTTGTCGGGATTGTCCGCCAGCCATTTCCGGTAGCGCTTCCCGACCACCGCGGCGCCGCCGTGGATGCCGACCAAGCCGCCCTTGGCGGTCATCGCCTTCAGGACCGCATCGGAGATTCCGACTCCCGCGACTGCCGCGAGCGTGTCGTGGCTCGCCACGACCGGTGCGCGGCTCGCCTCGATGAGCTGGAGGTGCACCGCCTCCGTCCCGTGGGTGATGTCGATCAGGATCCCGAGACGGTTCATCTCGGCGACGAGCGCGCGCCCGCGGGCGTTGATCCCATGGTAGTGATCCGGCTTCTGTCCGCCCTGGACCGGGGCGAGCGCGCTGTCGGAGAACGCGTTGAATCCGGACTGGGTGGCAAACTGGACGACGCGCAGCCCGTGGCGGTGCATGGCCGCGAGGACATCGGGATCGCCCTCGTGGTCGAACCCGGACTCGCTGCCGAGAAATACCGCCATCCGCCCGCTCGCGATGATTCGTCGCGCATCGGGGACGCTCAACGCGATGCTCATCTTGTCCGAGTGCTTCTCGGCGAAGCGGTGGAAGGTCTCGATCAGGCGTAGCGCCTGCTTCGGCGTGTAGTTGTAGTTCCAGTAACCGTAGGTGCCGATGTTGTCGACGATGCAGTTGATGCCGGCCGCCCGCGCGCGTGCATAGTCCCAGCCGCCGTCGTGCGGCTGCCACGCATCGATCTTTTCCCAGTAGATCCGGTTGGTGATGTGGACGTGGCCGTCCATCAGGACCGGCGGGGCGGGGGCTTGCGCCAACGCGCGCGCCGAGAGGAGGGCGCCGGCGGGAAGTGCGGCGAGCACACCGCTTCCGAGCAGCTTGAGCGCGCGGCGGCGCGATTCGAGCAGATCGGTATCTGTCATGATTCCTCCCCCAGGTGCTATGCGCGCCCAAGGATACATCTGCGGACCGCGAGGAGGACATGCTCGCCGGGGCGAGCGTCTTACAATGACAACGTCGGCGCGCGAGTCCCTGCGCAACCTCTACAAGAGAGGCCATCGATGATCGCCGTAATTTTCGAATTCACCCCGGCTGAAGGCCGCTTCCCCGAGTACATGAAGCTCGTCGACACGCTCAGGGCCGACCTCGCCCAGGCCGACGGCTTCATTTCGCTCGAGCGCTTCGAGAGCATCACCACCCCCGGCAAGTTCGTCTCGCTCCAGTTCTGGCGCGACGAGGCGGCCGTGAGCAAGTGGCGGAACCTGCAAAAGCACCGCGAGGCGCAGAAGCAGGGCCGTGGCGGGATTTTCGCTGCGTACCGCCTGCGCATCGCTTCGGTAATCCGCGACTACGAGATGGAGAAGCGCGACGAGGCCCCGCGAGACAGCGTCGAGGTGCACGGATAGGTCACCCCCCCGCTCTCGAGGCACCGCCCGCGCATCGCGCGAGGTCCGGGCGCACACGCCGATCGATGTAGCCTTTCAGGCTTTCGAGGGTCCATCGCATGCGAATCGAATGGGACGTTCGGATCCGGATGGACGACGGCCTGGTGCTGCGCGCCGACGTCTTTCTGCCGCCGCAGGCCGGTCGCTACCCGGCGATCCTCAGCTACGGCCCCTACGGCAAGGGCCTTGCCTTCCAGGAGGGCTACAAGACGGCGTGGGAGATCATGGCGCGCGAAAATCCCGACGCGCTCGCCGGCTCCTCGAACCGGTACCAGAACTGGGAGGTCGTCGACCCGGAGAAGTGGGTGCCGGACGGCTACGCGGTCATCCGCATCGACTCGCGCGGCGCCGGTCGCTCGCCCGGGTACCTGTGCCACAACAATGCGCGCGAGACGCGCGACATCCACCTGTGCATCGAATGGACCGCTGCGCAGCCGTGGTGCAGCGGCAAAGTGGGAATGAACGGCATCTCGTACTACGCGAGCAACCAGTGGCGCGCCGCCGCCACGCAGCCGCCGCACCTCGCCGCGATGTGCGCCTGGGAAGGCTGGAACGACGCCTACCGCGACGGCGCGCGACACGGCGGCATCATCTGCAGCTTCCGCAAGAACTGGCAGGAGATGCAGGTGAAGACGGTGCAGCACGGCTACGCAAAGGGGGCGAAGAGCGCCGTCACCGGCGAGCCGGTCTGCGGCCCGGAGATCCTGTCCGAGGATGAATTGATCGCGAACCGCGAGAACATGTGGGGCGAGCTCCTGTCGCGCGAGACGGACGGGCCGTACTACCGGGAGCGCAGCGCCGACCTTGCGAAAGTGAACGTACCGTTGCTGTCTGCCGCCAACTGGGGCGGGCAGGGACTGCACACGCGCGGCAACTTCGAAGGCTTCGTGCGGTCTTCGTCAAAGGACAAGTGGCTCGAGGTGCACGGCGGGTCGCACTGGGCGCCGTTCTATACGGATTACGGTGTCGCGCTGCAGAAGAAATTCTTCGGTTATTTCCTGAAGGGCGAAAAGAACGGCTGGGACAAGCAGCCGCGCGTTCTGCTCAACGTCCGCCATCCGGGAGAAAAGTTCGTGCAGCGGTCCGAGAACGAATGGCCGCTCGCACGCACGAAGTGGACGCGGTTTTACCTTGACCCCGAGAAGCTTTCGCTCTCCTCCGGCGAACCGTCCTCGAGTAAGCCCCTTGCCTACGATGCGATGGGCAACGGTGTCACGTTCTCGATGCCGCCGTTGCAAGCGCCGATGGAAGTCACCGGCCCGTCGGCGCTCAAGCTCTTCGTGTCCTCGTCCACGGCCGACGCCGATCTCTTTGTCGTGCTGCGCGTATTCGACCCGCGCGGCGCGGAGGTCCTCTTCCAGGGCGCGCTCGATCCGAAGACGCCGCTCGCTCAGGGCTGGCTGCGCGCCTCGCATCGCAAGCTCGATCCGGGGCTCAGCCTTCCCTATCGTCCCTACCATTCTCACGACGAGCTGCAGAAGCTGAAGCCGGGCGAAGTGGCGGAGCTCGACATCGAGATCTGGCCGACCTGCATCGTCGTGCCGGCCGGCTACCGCGTCGCACTTAGCATCCGGGGCCGGGACTACGAGCACGAGGGCGAGGCGGCCACCCTATCGAACATGAAGAATCCGATGAGGGGCTGCGGGCCGTTCGTGCACGACGACCCGACCGACCGGCCGCCGGAAATCTTCGGCGGCAAGGTCATGCTGCACTTCGACCGGAGGCCGTTTGTGCTATTGCCGGTGATCCCGGAGCGTTGACATGCGAAAGACGGTTCTTGGATTCCTGGCACTGGGCTTCATCACCCTCGCTCATGCGCAGCCCTATCCGTCCAAGCCCATCAAGCTGATCGTGCCGTTCCCTCCCGGGAACACGATAGACATCATGTCGCGCCTGATCGCCCCGAAGATGAGCGAGCGGCTGGGGCAGCAGGTGGTGGTCGAGAACCGCCCGGGCGCAAGCGGCATGCTCGGACTCGGCATCGTCGCGAAGTCGGCTCCGGACGGCTACACGATTGGCGCCGGCCAGGGCGGCACCCTGGCGGTGCTACCGCACACGAGCAAGAATATTTCCTACGACGCGCTGAAGGACTTCGTACCGATCGCGGTGTCGACGACGAACTATCTTGGCATCGTTGCCAACCCCAGCGCGCCGTTCAAATCGGTCGGCGAGATGGTGGCGTATGCGAAGGCGAACCCGGGCAAGCTCACGGTGGCGACCAACGGCGAAGGCGGTTTCCCGCACCTAGTCTTCGAGCACCTGCGCAGCATGACAGGCTTCACGTACACGCACGTGCCCTACAAGGGTTCGGCGGCGATCGCGAGCGACATCATCGGCGGCCAGGTGCAGGTCGGGATCGACGGCATCACCGGGATGACCCCGCATATCAATTCGGGCCGGCTGAAGCTGCTCGCGGTGACCAACAAGACGCGCGTCGCGCTGTGGCCCGACACGCCGGCGGCCGCCGAGGACGTACCCGGCTACGACGCGGGTGGCTGGTTCGGCTATATCGCGCCCGCCGGGACGGCGCGCGACATCGTGCTGAAGCTCAACGACGAGATCAACCGCGCCATGAAGAGCCCCGATGTCAGCGAGAAGCTGGTCGGGGCGGGCCTGATCGTGGTGGCGGAGCCGCCCGAGTTCTTTGCCGAGCTATTGAAGGAAGACTTCGCGAAATATGGCAAGCTGGTGAACGACATCGGTTTCGTTCCCCAATGAGCGAAGCCCCGCGCGACGAGCCCCCGGGAGTGCGCAACATGCGATTCGCGGCCTTGCTTCTCGTCTCCGTATTGAGCCCGGCGGCCGTCGCCCAGTCCCTGACTGGCCTGGTCGCCTCCGCCGAAGAGGGCGCCATGGAGGGCGTGCTCGTCAGCGCGAAGAGGGCGGGCTCGACCGTCACGATCACCGTGGTGAGCGACCGGCAGGGGCGCTACAGCTTTCCCGCGGCGAAGCTCGAACCCGGACGCTACGCGGTTCGCATCCGCGCCGTCGGCTACGAGCTCGAAGGCCCCGCCACGGTGGAGCTCGCCGGACAGCGGCCGGCAACGCTCGACCTCAAGCTCAGGAAGAGCTCCGACCTCGCCGCCCAGCTCTCCAACGGCGAATGGCTGGCGAGCGTGCCCGGTACGGACCAGCAGAAGGGGCAGCTTCTCAACTGCGTCGGCTGCCACACGCTCGAGCGCGTCGTGCGCTCGCCCCACGACGCGGACGCGTTCACGAAGACGGTCCTGCCGCGCATGCAGGGCTACGTGAACCAGAGCATTCCCCAGCATCCGCAGCTGCGCAAAGCCGAGCGGCTGATGGAGGAGCGCGGCGATCAGCGCGTGCAGGTGTACCGCTCGACTGCGGAGTATCTCGCGACGATCAATCTCGGGGAGGCGGAGAAGTGGGGCTACCCGCTGCGGACGCTGCCGCGCCCGACCGGCCGCGCAACGCGCGTCGTCTATACCGAATACGATCTGCCGCGCGACACGATCTCGCCCCACGACGTCATCGTCGATGCCGAGGGCATCGCCTGGTATTCGAGCTTCGGCGAGCAGAACCTCGGCCGGCTGGACCCGCGGACCGGCAAGGTCACGGAATTCCCCGTCGCGGAGCACAAGCCCGGGTTCCCGACGGGACTGCTCGGCCTGCGCAGCGACCGGGATGGCAACCTGTGGCTCGGCAACATGTACCAGGCGACGATCGTCAGGTTCGATCGCAAGACGCAGAAGTTCAGCACCTGGCAGCTGCCCCCGGAGCAGAACATCGACGCCGCCCAGATCAACATGGTGAGCCCGCAGGGTTCCCACGTCGACGGCAAGGTATGGACGCAGAACAACGGGTTCGCCGGCGTGCACCGTCTCGACCTCGCGAGCGGGAAGATCGAGACCTGGGAGCCGTTCAAGAGCGCGCCGAGGGGCGAGCCGCACAACATCTACGACGTGATCCCGGATTCCCGGAACAACGTGTATTTCACCGACTTCCGCCAGCGCCACATCGGGCGGATCGACGCCGGGACGGGCGAGATGAAGTTCTTCGCGATCCCGACGCCGGCCTCCGCGCCGCGGCGCGGCATGATGGACGCGCAGGACCGGCTCTGGTTCGGCGAGTACCGCGGCGACCGCATCGCCATGCTGGACACCCGCACCGGGCAGTTCCGCGAGTGGCAGGTGGCGACGCGCTGGACCGCGCCCTACGACGTCGTGATCGACAAGAACGAGGAGGCCTGGACCGGCTCGATGATCACCGACCAGGTGACGCGGCTCGACACGCGCACCGGCCGGATGGTCGACTACCTCCTGCCGCGCACCACGAACATCCGCCGCGTCTTCGTCGACAACTCGACCACGCCGGTGACGTTCTGGGTCGGCAGCAACCACGGCGCCTCGATCGTCAAGCTGGAGCCGCTGGATTAGTCGATGCAGGCCGGGCCGACGTTCGGCCGGCCGATCGCGACCGCCGCTACGCTCAGCCGCCGGTGCGGGCGATCGAAATCGTGCAGTTGCGCCGCCCGAGCAGGCCCCGTCCGTCGTAGCGATCACCCTCGAGCCTGCCCGCGAAGCTCGCGGCGTAGGGCTTCCCGCGGTAGTTCGCGAGGCCCGAAACACCGGTCCCGAGCAGCTGAAGGTTGCCGGTCGCATCCGGCGTGCCACGGAGGCTGAACCAGCCGGGCTGCTCGCGCGCGCCGCGCTCCAGGACGAAGGCGTCGTCCTGCACTGCGACGTTGACGCGGTCGGTGAACGGCTGGTTCCCCTCGAACGCCTCGCACGCGACCATCCCCTTCCAGCGCCCCGCATAGCTCCGGGCTGGGGCGGCCGCTGCGATCGCCGGTCTGGCCTGGCTTTCGGCGGCGCGCTTCGCCTCAACCGCGGCGAGCGCGTCGAGCCGCGTGCGCGCGAGGGGCGCGAATGTCCCGTCCGGGTACTTCGCAAGATAGGCGCGGAGCTCCGCAGGATTGGTGCTCGCGCGCACCGACTCCCAGAAGAGCGCTTCCTGGCTCGGC
>Ga0335084_10000076_pt1 | contig 63073 bp, 55 predicted proteins | sample Lox_Sample_44_FD_206721 | JGI IMG/M metagenome (GOLD analysis project Ga0335084, IMG submission 206721) | Soil microbial communities from Loxahatchee National Wildlife Refuge, Florida, United States - Lox_Sample_4.4 | ecosystem: Environmental > Terrestrial > Soil > Wetlands | place: USA...
CAGCTTCAGTTCCGCAGGCTCTTGGCTTATTGAAAGACTAGTTTGCGACAACGTGAGGGCCAGCAGCAAATAAATGAGACGAAGTCTTCGCGACATGAATGCCTCGCATTTTCGGTTGCGCACCGAAGAACTAATAACCCATTGTAGTTTCGGAGGATGACTGACGAAAACAGGCGATTACACTCAAAGCCCCCTCAATGTAGCACAGTGCCAGTGTTCCCCCGCTGGCCGATCTTATGACCCCAATCACATCCGAATGGCTGACAGCTACCGAAGCCGCCAGCTACTTGAAAGTCAAACCTCGCACGTTGCTGCAATGGGCCAGACAGGGCAGCGTCAAAGGCTACGTCCTAAGCGGCATTCGACGCCAGACTTGGCGATTCCTTCATTCCGACTTGGATGCTATGCTCCAAAGGCCGTCCGTTGCGGAATCTGGAGGGATTCGATAGATGCAACGGCAACGCAGTGGAAGCGTGGTTCTCGACAAACGCATCAAGCAGTGGAACTTTTTCTTTTGGGAGAACGGCAGGCGGCGCAGCAAGAAAATCGGCACCGTTCGCCAGTACCCGACCAAGGCATCTGCATGGCGGGCAGCCAAACCGCTCCGCGATGCAGTAGAACAACTGAAGCCAGTCAATCCGGTGAGCAACACCGCGCCGACTGTCAGCACTCTAGCCGAGCAATACCGCGAAGAGAAGATGCCGAGACGCACCGACACGCGCCGAGCTTACGAAGTATGGCTGAGCAATCACATTGTTCTGAAGTTCGGAGCAAGTGTTCTCTCAGATGTACAAGCGCGGCCTGTGGAGCTTTGGCTCGACTCGCTCACGTTGGCAGCCAAGAGCAAAGCCCACATCCGGGGAGTTCTCCGGCTCCTATGGGACTTCGCCATGTGGCGCGGTGACGTGCCGACGCAGCGCAACCCGATGGAACTTGTCACGATCAAAGGCGCGACAAAGCGAACGCGACAGCCGCGCAGTCTGACCGTCGGAGAGTTCCAAGGATTCGCACGGCATCTGCCGGAGCCGTTCCGCACGATGGCTCTGGTATGTGTCTGTCTTGGGCTGCGAATCAGCGAATGCCTTGCACTCAAGTGGGCAGACGTTGATTGGCTCGACAGCAAGCTCCGCGTAGAGCGCGGCATCGTCGCTCAGCAAGTGGACGAAGTGAAGACCGCCGAGTCCCGCAAGACGCTGAAGATTAGTGCCGAACTGCTGACAGTGCTCAAGATGTGGAAGCAAACGACGCAGTTCTCCGGCTCCGACGATTGGATGTTCGCATCTCCGGCACAGCTAGGCCGTCTGCCTTGGTCCTATGACCAAGTTTGGCGGATGTACCAGAAGGCAGCGAACGCGGCGAAGATCGGCGGATTCGGTACCCACACGATGCGTCACACCTACCGCTCATGGCTCGACGCAGTAGGAACGCCGATTGCCGTACAGCAAAAGCTCATGCGTCACGCGGACATCCGCACGACGATGAACGTGTACGGCGACATCGTGACCGATGAGATGAGCACTGCCGCGTCCAAAGTGGCAGGGCTTGCACTCAACGGCAGGTGTACGGCAGGTGAAGGTTCGTAAGTCCTTTAGAAGTGGTGAGCGCGGAAGGAATCGAACCTTCAACCTACTGATTAAGAGACACGCCAAGCCACAACTTCAGGTTTCAATTAACTCACGATCAACCATTAACTTACACAAGTCTTGCGCGCACCGAGAGCCATTCGTAAGTGCTTGAAATGCTGTCGAAGTTTAGTGACGTACAGCCACAACCACAGCCACAATATTGAACGCCTGATCAGCGATCATTTTAGCAATGTTCCCGCGCTATCGGCGCTTCTCAGGGCTGCGCTCCTTAGCTCTAATATTGGGATTTCGCGATGCCCAGACGCCGAATTTTGTTCTGGAGGGTCGTGCGTTTCAACCCCAGCCGCTCGGCTGCTCCGCCCTTGCCTGCAATTCGGCCCGCCGCGGCTCGCAGCGCGTCGATGATTACGCTGGATTCCGCTTGTCTAAACGTCGATGGCGAGCTGACAGCAACGACTGTCTCGGAAGAGGAGGGGAGCCCCGCCATCTGCACCTCTAGCTCCTCACCGCGGGTTACAACCACAGCCCGTTCGATGAAGTTGGCCAGTTCGCGAATGTTGCCTTTCCAGGGGCAGTTCGACAACATGTCCATGCCTTGCCTTGATATCGATCTAATCTGCTTTCGCATACGTGCAGCGAATTTTGAAACGAAGAAACTTACGAGTAATGGAATGTCCTCGCGTCGCTCCCGCAGGGGAGGAATCTCGATCGGGAAGACATTGAACCGGTAGAAAAGATCCTCACGGAACTTCTCCTCCTGAATCATGGATCGAAGATCGCGGTGCGTCGCTGCAATCATGCGCACATTCACCCGGATCGTCGTGGCACTTCCCAAGCGCTCGAACTCCTGCTCCTGAACGGCGCGCAATAATTTCGGCTGCAGCTCCATGCTGATGTCACCGATCTCATCCAGAAAGAGCGTGCCTCGGTCCGCAAGCTCGAACCGACCCTTTCTTTGCATCAGAGCACCCGTGAAAGCTCCCCTCTCGTGACCAAACATCTCGCTTTCCAGCAATCCTGAGGGAATGGCGGCGCAGTTCATACGCACGTAGGGGCGATCGCGGCGGGAGCTAAGCTTGTGAATGGCGCGTGCAACCAATTCTTTCCCCGTGCCGGTTTCCCCATGAAGCAGGACGGTAGAATCCGTCGGCGCAACGATGGCCACATGTTCCAGCACTTTCCGGAGCGTTGGACTATTCCCGACAATGTTTTCGAAGCAATGCTCAGTGGTGATTTCTGGTTCGAAATAGAACTGATTGCCTTCGAGCCTGCTCGCGCTGGGAAAACTGGTTGCTGCGAAGCCTCCGATGTCTGTGAAAGCACCCGTCGCTGCCGCCATGACCGCCTCCTGACTTGATGGTGAGCCATTGTGCAACTCCGTACGATCGTCGCGAAAGCCCATATCGGGGAAGTTGCAAACTCTTCGGAGGCGCAGGACATCCTACTTTCGGACTAAAGAAATTTAGGCGTTTGCGATGTTTCTCGAAATCAGAGGCTTTTCTTGCGAGGAGTTGCTTCGAGGCGTTTCCAGCCATAAAGGCGAGCATCGATGGACCATAACCCGGGTCCTAACATTGCGAGCGCGGCGCTGACAGTTCCCAAGATCAGCCAAAGCCATTTGTCGCCGGGCACCATAAGCAATTTCCAGATTTCAGTCAGGGCTATAAAGGTTCCGGCAATGGGTGTCCACAATCCCGCGATTAGCAGAATTCCTGCTCCCGCCAACAGGACGGCAGCAATTGTCACCCCCAATGGTGGATCGCTCGATAGCTTCAAACTAGCGCGCACAACCAGCGCGGCCCCCACAACAAAGCGCATCAGAAGCAACCCGGCGCCCGGCCAACCGCCAGCGAATGTGGAATATAAGCGTCGCAAGGACGCACCTTTCGAACCAGAGCTAGAATCTCTGGTTTCGCAGTCCGGTCGAAAGCCCAGAGAGAGTCAAATTGTGACTCTTTAGAGTTGAGGAGTCGTGTTGCGGGCGGTCCTTGGCGGGAACTACAGCTCGATGATTCCTCGCTTCAGCCCGATCATTGCGGCCTGGGTTCGGTCATTTGCGCCCAGTTTGGACAGGATGTTCTTCACTCGCCCTTTAACGGTTTCCTCGGTGATCGAGAGCTGATCGGCGATCTGCTTGTTCGCATTTCCGGCTGCGATCAACCGGAGCACGTTGATCTCTGCCGGCGTCAGGGCGTCATCGGTCGCATGCTCGGCAATTTCGAACGAGGCTTCGGCCGAAAGCACCTTTTTTCCGGCATGAACCGCTCGGATCGTTTCTATCAGCTCCTTATGAAAGGTGTTTTTCAGCAAGTAACCTTGTGCTCCTGCTCTCAGCGCTCGAAGAATCTGTACATCGCCCTTGTAGGTCGTGAGTACAATGATCTTTGCATCGGGAAATTCTCCCCGAATGGCAGTGATGGCATCGAGGCCGTTCATCTCTGGCATTTGCAGGTCCATCAGAGTGACGTCCGGGCGATGAGCGCGGAATTGTTGGACACCCTCCCGGCCATTTGAGGCTTCCGCAACCAGAGTCATACCTGGGCAAGTACTGATAAGTACAGCTATGCCCTGCCTGATGAGAACGTGATCGTCCACAGCAAGAATCCGGATTTGAGCTGACCTCTCACTCACGTTCTATCGGTTCCTTCTCGTCCGTTTCTGTCGCGGAGCGCTTCCTAAAGTACCAAAAAGGCCGTGTCGATTTCACGTACGCTTTCGCTCCCGGAATTACAAGCTCGATCTCCGTACCGCCATCCACTTCAGTCCAGATCGTCAGCTTACCGCCCACAAGTTTTGCCCTTTCCCTCATGCCGGGCAATCCGTAATGCCCTTCACGCCCATCTCCGCTGAGCACGTCCGAGGAAATTCCTTTTCCGTCATCTCGAACGCGAAGCCTCAAATAGTTTTCGTCGTAACGGAGTTCGACTTCCACGTTTTGCGCCGCCGCGTGCTGGAAGCAATTGCGCAGAGCCTCGGTCGCAAGCCGGTACACTTCATCCCGCAGAATCGGATGCAGATTGCGAGATGCTCCTTCCACAACCACGTTGAAGTTCGGTACTGACGGGGCGGCAGCAGAAGCGAGTTCTTCCCCAATGGTACGAACGGCCAGAGCTAGATCGTTTTTCTCGACCGTAGACATGCGCAAGCCTTGCACAGCATCCCGGCCCTCAGCGATCGCTTGTGACGCCTGGTCGGCCGCCTCTTCCAGCGTTCTACGCGCGTCATCCGGACGTGCCGCCAACAAAATGATGCCTGCCTGAAGCCGCGGCAATAGTCCCTGAAAACTCTGCAGCAGCGTGTCATGCAGGTCGCGAGCAATCCGAGTGCGCTCGGCTACTCGCTCTTCCAGACGCATATTAAACTGCGCCGCCATTTGCCGGACCCGGAACTGATACGCCGCCCACAGTAGAGCCAGCACCCCAACCACCAATAGGGTGCGAAACCAATTTGTCTGGTAAAACGCCGGACTGACGAAAAAATCGAACTGGGCGGCGCTCTCGTTCCAGAAGCCGTCACTATTGCTCGCGATCACGTGAAAGGAATACTTCCCCGGTCGCAGATCGGTGTAGAACGCCTGACGGCGCGTGCCGGCTTCGCGCCAGTCACGGTCATAGGGATCAAGCCGATAGCGAAACTTTACTCTTTGAGGAATGAGAAAGGTGGGCGAAGTGTAGTCAATCTGCAAATCGTGTGGGTGCGGCGGCAGCCTCAGGTTCTCGGTTGCTGCCACTTCTTTGCGGTCCACAAGCAACGACTCAATGTACGTTACTGCCGATGTGGTTATTTTACTGAGCTTCGACGGGTCCACTACCTGGACGACAACTCCGCTGGTAAACCACACGCGTCCATCCGGCGAACAATCCGAAGAGTTAAACGCCGGGATGTTGGGCTGAGCGCCGTCAAATGTATCGTAAAGCCGAGTCTGCAAGACCGCTTCCGGATGGGTCCACCACTTCTTCAGCTCAGAGTCTGCAATTGCAACCACGCCGCATCGCGTGTAGAGCCACCAGCGTTTCTCTGTGTCCTGAATAAAGGAGATGATGAAATCGCACGGCAACCCGTTTTTCGTGGTCATTCGCTGCACCTTGCCTTCGCGGAATCCCACGAGTCCATCATCAAAGGCAGCCAGAATGGTGCCATCGGATTGTGCTTGAATTTTGTGGGGCGCCGGGTTTTTCGCATCCGGACGCAGCAGAAATTTCCGCTGAACTCCGTGGTGAAACAGTACAAGCTCGCCCTTCCGCGTTGCGATCCAGATCCCCCCGTTTGGATCCGATGCCAGCATCCATGCAGCGGGTACCTGCGAGCTGTCAAACATCTCACGCACCTGAAAATCGCGGATACGAACAAGCCTTTGCGTCTTGCCCCTGCATTCTGCCCAGATATTTCCCTCCGTGTCCTCAATCAATCCAATCACCATTCCAAGCGGCTGATGATTCCCCACTGGGATGCGTTGGAATCGTCCGTTCCTGAGCACATATAGAGCGTCATCCACGCCTACCCAAAGGTTCCCGGCGCGGTCTTCCAACATGCGAGTGACTTGATTGCCCGGGAGACCCTTGCCAGCCCGAATCGAGGAAACCTGTCCATTCACTATGTGATCAAGCGATCCGGCATTGGCGACCCAGACCGTTCCGTCTCTGCTTGCGAGGACGCCTGCCGGCAAGTCGTTACCCAATCCTTCCACCTGCGAGAACGTCACGACACTCGGGTCGCGGAAGCTGTCTATTCCGCTTGTAGTTCCCGCCCAAATCAGGCCCTCGCGATCCTCGAAAAGAGCCCATACCGAATCGCCGGAAAGGCCATTCGTACGGTCATAACGCTCCACCTCATCTCCATGGATGCGAAACAGTCCCTTTCCCGCGGTGCCGACCCAAAGGTTGCCGTCACGGTCGAACATCAGCGTGCCGATGTCGAAGTCAGTTCCGTTGAAGGTGGAGGTCGTGAACGGTTTCACAACACCTTGCTCCAATCGTTCAAGGCCTCGACCCGGACCTTCCCCCGATACGCCTACCCACACAGATCCGTCATGACCAACCGCTAAACTCTGAACTTCGTTCTCCACCTTATAAATCTCCGAGGCTCCGGCGTGCCAGTGCGCAAGACCACCGCTGCGCCCTCCCAACCAGAATCCTCCGTGACCATCGGCCGCCAGAGACTGGAGGTCGGAAATCGATATTCCCTGGTCCTTGCCAAAACACTTCGCCTCGGACCCGCTGAGATGGCATAATGGCTGGCTTCCATCGCGTCGAAGCACCCACAACGAACCGTCCTCGGCTTCCGTGACCGCTTGAAACATCTCTCCTTCCAACTGAAAGTGAGAACCGATTGCCGAACCTTTTGATTGAATAATGTCATGCGGCCCGAGCACCCAGAGTCCACCTGCGTGGTCGGCGAATATATTGATCGCTCTATCGACTGAAACACCGACAGGGAAATGCCAAGGCACGATTTGGACGCCATCGAACCTGTAAATATCCCCAGGAAGGGACAGAAGCCACAGAAAGCCGTCCGAAGTCTGCACGATGTGATACATGCCCGAAGGCAATGAACCATCTTGTGTGCGCCAGGACGTGTGAATGTACTGCGTGACGTGCTTATCGGGATCGAGCGCACTGGCTGCTGCTGCGTGCAGCAATAGCAACGCAAGGCAATACCCGACGGTGGCCACAATTTTCGTGCAGCCCTGATTCAAACAACGCCGAACTGATCGTCGGCAAACCATGGTTCCCACTGCGAAAGGAGCGCGATTTAGCGTGAGGATCCGGCTAGCCCTGAGTCCCGATCTATTTCAAAAGCCAATGAAAGGCAGCGATTCCACTCACGATCAAAGATGGCTTAGGTATAAATGAAGGATGCGTGTCTTTCAACGATCTCGATGTCCTCTCCGATCGCCGCAAAATGCGATTTGCGCTGAACTCACATTCACGTTCTATGATTGCTTCTGATGGCATCTCCGTCGCGAAGTGCTTCTCAAACTAACAGAAACCCATCTGGATTTCACGCCTGCTCTCGCTCCTGGTCTCGGCGCCCTGATCCACTGAGATGACAGACCTGGTGTTTACTTCCGCAGTTCTCTAACATCCACTGACGCGTCTGCCAATTTCACTGCGCGTGTCGCCATGCCCAGTCGGCGTTCGGGCGTAAGGAGATCCTCAAAGGCCAGAAGTACTACACCTTGCGCAAACAGATAGCGGTCCCATTGCCTTAGCAGGATTGCCTTCTTGTCGTAATCAATAACATTCTTGTCTGCGCCTAAAATCAAGGCGACCGTCGGACGCGGCACAGTGCGGTTGTAAAATTCGCGTTGCACTGCGCTGCATGCTGAAAGGTAGACCCTGTTTATCTCGGATTGCGACCATTTCTGCTTTCCCTTACCGCTGACGCTGACCCCCGCATCTTGCGCGTAGCATGCAGTGGCAACCGTTACACTCAGGACTGCCATTGTCAGTAAGCTCTTCATGACTACACCTCCCGACAGCTGATGTTCGCTCTCGCGCCCAAGCATCCCGCTTCGCAGCACTGAAATGCATGACTTGGACAACCAGTCTTCGAGTGGGTGCCTCGCTGTTCGTCTCCGCGTGCTCGCGTAGTTGCAAACGCAATGCCAGATCGGAAACTGAGATTTGGGCACTATTTACACTGGGCGTTAAAAAGGGAGTGCTGAAACCGATCCACATAGGCGCCCCCGCGGGAATCGGGGCACGGAAGATGGCGATTATTCCCCCAGAATCATCAAAAGTAGGAAGGTTGTTTATCAAATGGGCCATCGCGATACGCCAATGCACCCCGACGCCGATGACGGCCCAATCAATTCAACACGTCGAAGCTTTCGAATCCTGCCACCGTGGACACTTGAAATTCCGCGACCAGCGGTTCAGCAAGTTGCCGCAAGTCAGAGTCACAGGTTTTGCCAGATCCGAAGTTCAACCCTACCCATGTCAAGTTGAATGCCTCCGATCATGCCCCTCTGTGACACACCGCCCGCGCGACACGGTGCCCCAGTGTGGTCATCCGGCTGTGAACCGCCGTCGCGACCAGGAAAGCATTGGGCCATCACCGACTTACACGAGCACCGCAGGGCAAGCTTCATACGAAGATGAATCTGGGCAAGGTGAGCCGAATCGAAGGCCAAGTTTCCTGTAGCGTTCGACGATCCGTTCGGTCCAACGCACGCCAAACTCAAGTCTGTTGGTGTAGAACTTCATTACTCAGATACTGTCTGACTGCAATCTCCAGATTCGAATGCATAGCTTTACGGTGCAGCAATTGCCCCAGCGGTGATCGTTGTACTATCGCCATCACTCCGGGAGTCATTCCAATCAACCACAGTTGAACGCCATGTTGAAGTTGCTTCTTCGCAATTTCAACGAGCATCTTCAGCGCGGTGTACTCCATATCGAGCACTCCGCTGGCGTCCACCGCGACGACCTTTGGTTGAGCTTCTCTGATCAGCGGCTCAATTTTGTGCGCGAGATGCGCTGCATTCGCGAAGAAAATTGGGCCTTCCGGCCTCAGCAGCAAAAGGCCGGGGAAACTCTCATCTCCGGGGTGTTCCGGCGATTGAGGTCGAAATACATTCGTTCCGGGCTTCCGCCGCAAGACATACACTGGCGGATCGGCGACGTGGTGTGCCAATGTGACCAGTGAAACAATAATTGCGACGACGATTCCCCTCAAGGTGCCGAGGAATATCACGCCTGCGAATGCTGCGATCGCCCACGAAAACTCGGTGCCGCGAATTTTGAGAATATTGCGAAATTCTATCGGCTTGATCAGTCGGAACGAATACACAATCACCATCGCTGCCAGCACCGCTTGCGGCATCATCGCAAGAAGAGGAGCCAGGAAAACGGCGGTAACCAGGGCCATCGCCGCGGTCACCACCTCCGCGAATTGCGTGCGCGCTCCCGCGTGGACGTTAACTGCCGTTTGCGTTGTGCCCCCGCCACCCGGCATCGCGCCTACGAACGCTCCTGCCACATTGGCAAGTCCAGTTGCCAACAGCTCTCTGTCTGCTCGCGGTGCCGGCTCATCACTTCGCGCAAAAGCTCGGCCCGACGCAAGCGTCTCGGTAAAGCTCATCAAAGCGATTCCAAGTGCCCCAGGCCATAGCACGGCTGTCAATGCAAGGTCTGGCCTCACCAGCGAAGGCAGTCCGCGGGATAGTCCGCCCACCAGTTCGACACCGTGATGTTGTAGATTCAGAAGGTGCGCTCCGGCGATCGCGACAGCAGCAGCGAACAGTGGAGCTGGCACCTTCGCCATGAAGCGCTCCATACATATCAGAAATACGATTGCCGTGCCCCCCACGGCCAGCGTTGCGAATGAAGTGTTTGGAATCTTGTGAACCGTTGAGAGGACGTTATGCACGAACAGGCCTCTTGGAAAGTGGATGCCGAGAATCTTCGGGATCTGATCGACGACAATGACCAGCCCGATGCCAGCTCTGAAACCCACCAGCACCGGCTCGGAGATAAAATTCGCCACGAATCCGAGGCGCAGCACGCAACCCAAGAGAAGAGCGGCGCCCACGAGAAGCGCCAGTGTCGCTGAGGCTTTCAGTAAGGCTGCGGGATCCCCATTGGGCACCACTTGGCCTAACTGAGCAGCGGTCAGGATCGCCAAGGTTGAGGTGGTGCTGACGCTGAGCACTCGGGAGGTCCCGAGCACCGCATAAATCACCATCGGCACCAAAGCAGTATAGAGGCCCACCTGCACCGGCAGCCCGGCAATCATCGCAAACGCCATTGCCTTGGGAATGATCACTGCGCCGGACGTCAGCCCGGCGACGATATCCGCTCCCAGCCGATCGCGACGTGCTGAGACCACCCATTCTGGTAATAGACGGAACCACCGAAGCTCTGACATGAGCGGGCCTACCAGAGCTGCGGGACTGTTCGACGTATCTGCTTTGGCTCTACGTACCCTCTTCGCTTTTCCCTTGGCGGAAGCTTGGGCGGTGAGTGAGGAATTTCCTCATAGGGAATGCTGGTGAGTATGTGCGCGATGCAATTCAGGCGCGCACGCTTCTTGTCGTTTGACGGAATGACGTACCAGGGTGAAGCCGCTGTATCGGTAGCAGCAAGCATGGCATCCCGGGCGCGTGAGTAATCGTACCAACGCCGGTGTGACTCCAAATCCATTGGACTGAGCTTCCACCGCTTGGAAGGATCTTTGATGCGCTCCACGAAACGCTTGTGTTGTTCCTTTTTCGACACTTCCAGCCAGTACTTCAGCAAGATGATGCCCTGGCTGACCAGAAATCCTTCGAAGGTTGGACAGTCCCTGAGAAACTGCCTGTGCTCTTCCTTGCTGCAAAAACCCATCACGAACTCAACCGCCGCGCGGTTATACCAACTCCGGTCGAAGATGACGATTTCACCCCCGGCGGGCAACTGTTCAATGTAGCGTTGCGCATGAAGCTGCGTCTTCTGCCTCTCGGTCGGCGCGGGGAGGGCGACGACGCGAAAGATACGTGGGCTGACGCGCTCCATGATCCGCTTGATGATGCCACCTTTGCCGGCAGCATCTCTTCCTTCGAAAAGAATGACAATACGGGCGTTGGTCGCCTTTACCCACTCCTGCAGCTTGACCAGTTCAACTTGTAGCCTGAAGATTTCGGCTTCATACTCTTTCTTGCCGATTTTCGATTGGCCCTTGGCGGTAGAGACTTTTGTCTCGCTGTCCAGCGCTAATTCTGATCTCTTCTGGTTCTCGGATTGTTTGCCCATCGGATTTCTGGTTTTCCTCGTGTCGTGCAGGTCCTCTTTAGAGACCGACCATTCTTCGCAGCGCTGTGGTAAACACCCGGGTCCAAAGTAGGACAGGTGGCCGCATCGGCGTTAGCAACGCAAGTTGAGTACCAAGATCAGAAAGCACTAACTGCTTCCTATCGGTGGATATGTGCTCGAGGGTGCGGAAATCAGCGTGCCTCAATGTGGGCTTTGTCCGAATGTGGGCACGGCGGTGGAGGCCCTTGTCCTCTTTGATCCCAAGTCAAAACGCTTCAACACAATATCGAGCATGGGCTGTCAGACTGTTACCGCGTCCGCCAGGGCAGCGGTCGTCATCGTGAGCCACTCGTGGGTTTGCTGCTGCCTCGGCTCGGGCATGATGCGCAAAGCAATGCAAAAACGAAGCGCGAATAAGAGCTCGTTCCAATCCGTTACTGAGTGGTTGGCATGGCGATTGCCACCATTTTGGCTATTGTGCGTCGAGCAGGGACTAGCGGAGGAGCGAGAATGGGTGACATCGCACACAGGGAAAGTATCGCCTCCTCAGTGGGAGTCAGAAGAGGAAGCCTGATATGGGGATGAACCTCAGAGTTACGCGTAAGCGGCTCGCGAGCATTTTGAGGGGGCGTCAATTTTGCTATTTGCCCATGCTGGTGCTGATTATGGTCGGGCTCTCCGCCCAAGTTTCTCCGGTACGTTCCGATCTCCCAACAAACCAACAAGTGATCGCGTTTCTGACCGAGTCGATCGATTGGTATCACCATTGCGCCGCTGAGCGCGAGATTGCAACTGAGCCGTTGGATCTTGTGTTTCTCGAAGACAACCGGCCGCGCGCTGGAGACGTCCTGCAACTATCGTTTGATTTCGCCAGAGCTGACGCCCAGTTTCCGAGCTCCCACGGGAATAGCCGTGAGGAAACTGCGACGGGGTCACCGGAACTGGCGCAACTTGTGCAACTGCAAGACAAAACCGAGTTGCAATGGCGCCAAGCAACTGAAGAAATGGAGGTAATCAAGAACAAGCTCAAAGCCGCGCGACCTGCTGATCGCCGTAAGTTGGAGGCGGCCTTGGACGCAACCCAGAGCCGACTCGACGTCCTGAATGCGGGACTCGCCACTATCGGCCAGTCCGTGGAGTTCGTGCGGGCATTCACAACTCGTGAGACCGGAGATTTGGCATCGACCATCGACGATCTCGCACGAACCGTTCCCGACGTGAGTAGCGCAAAGGCAGTGGCCCCAACCCAGAACCTAGCGTCATTCTTGTCTGCCAAGTTGGGGGATTCCGGCGTCCTCGCCCTCAGCTCAGAAGTGTCCGCCCTGGGAAGAAAACTCAACGTTCTCGATGACGAAATCGTGCGCACCGAAAGCCTGGGACGATCTTCGGCTGCACTCCGGACTCCGCTCTTGGCATCCATCAACAAACATCTTCCGGCGCTTGCCGAGAACGCACTTCAGGCAAGCGATTTGCCCGAACTGCAGCAGCAGAAAGCCAAGCTTGACGAGTTTGCAGCCTTGGTCAAGGCCTTGTCTCCGGCAATCATAGCCTTAGACAAGCAAAGAATATTGGTTGCAGCATATACAACGCACTTGAAGAGTTGGCGCACCGCGGTTATCGCAGAGGATAAGAAAACATGGCGGAATCTGATTTCACGGCTGCTCGGTGCGGCTGCGGTGATTGCCGCACTTGTGCTCCTCGGCGCGATTGTTCGCAGAATGACGGGCCGTCACATGCGCGATACCGGTCGCCGGCACGTCCTGCTGGTGATCCAGAGAATCCTCCTGTGGTCCTGCATCGTTATGGTCGCCGCATTTGCCTTCGCTTCTGACTTGACGTCTTTCGTAACGTTTTTTGGACTTCTGGCAGCAGGCGTTGCGGTCGCGCTTCAGAGTTTTATTCTTTCCGCCGTCGGCTACTTCGTGCTGGTGGGAAGGCGTGGGATAAGAATCGGGGATCGAGTGCAGATTTCAGGCATTGCCGGCGACGTCGCCGACATTGGTTGGCTCCAATTCCAGATGAAGGAGATTGACCTTCGCACTCAGCAGCCCACGGGCAATGTCGTAACGTTTTCGAACTCTATCGTTTTGGCATCGCCATCGACTGGTATCTCGAAGTTCAATCGTGACGTGTTAAAGCCGATGCCCTTGCAAGTCGCAGCGGGTAAAGCAGGCGCAGACTGATCTCTCAAGCGATGTTCCGCCTGCTTACAAAGTCCTATTCAGCCTGAGAGGTTGACCAACCTTACGTGCCAACAAACTGAAAAGCTCGGCGGCCAGAGGCAACGCGGCTAATTGAGGCCATTTCCGCGCTCGCTTTGTTATCGACCTTTTGTGCCCTGCCGCTGTCACTGTGCGAGGTCAGCGCCCAGATTTGGGCACAGAGGCGCGGCTCTGCCGAATGCTATGAAGCTGTTTCTGGGTAATTTTTGTTCTGATTGATTTGGCGAAGCAAGTGCACTGATCACGGTGACTAGTCCTGAGGCACCCGGCTCCCAAAACGTGGAAATGAAGAATGAGTGTCGCAACGGTCCCGCTTAATCCCTCCCCCAACGTGATGAGCAGTCTTGCGGGCTCGCGACTTCATGGAGCGACAGCCGCCACGCATGGACTTCCTAGAGAATATGAGGTTCTGCCGCGCCTAGCGGGAGCTATGACGAACTGCGCTCCCAGCGAAGTGGCCACCGAAGTGGCCGACCTGCTTCGTCCTTTTGCCAGCTTTGAGTGTCTCGACATTGTTGCCGTCGAAGAAGATCGTGCTGAAGTCTTATGGCATTCTGTGGCAGGAACTCAGCTGCTTCCAGGGGACGTGCCCATTGAACAGACTAAGATGTGGTGGGTGTATCAACACCAACAGCCTCTATGTATTGCTGATTGGTCTGGAGACGACCGGTTTGCCGCTCGCAGGGAGGCCCTCAGACGACTAGGGTGCGAATATCAGTCTTTGTGCTGCATCCCGCTCCGTACTTCTCGTCAGCGGCTCGGAGTGCTCCGCTTGGCGAGCCTCCGGCCCAACAATTTCTCCGAGGACCAAGTCCGTTTTCTGCATTCTGTGGCCGATCAGCTGGCGGTGGCCATGTCAGAAAGGCTGAGCCGTAGACTATTACGGAGGGCGGAATCGGAACTGGAGGTCAGCCAGGCCCGATTCGAGCTCATCATGTCAGTCGTGAATCGGGCCGTTTCGACGGAAGACTTGGGAGAAATCCTGGTTGAGGTTACTGCCAACACGCGACGAATTCTGGATTGCGATCTTGCGGTGATGGCGCTGTTCGACAGAGGAAAAGGCGGTTTGAAGATTGACGCGATCGAAGCCGTAAATCCGAGCTTCATCGCCGACGAAGAAATCCGATCCAAGCTGGCTGCTCGCCTAGACAGGATTGTCTTGAATGCGAAAAACGGCGAGCCATGGACCGGGCATGTCGAGTGTCTGGATGAGATCGTCTCACCGGCCGGGGCGAAACACGGCGGGCCGACTGAAGCTTGCGTGATTCCAATCCTGGCGCGGGGGCAAGTACTTGGATCCATGGCTCTATCCCAATCTCAGGGAAAACGGTTCACTCGAGACGAGGTTGCTTTCGTCTCCCACGTCGGGGCACAGGTCGCGCTGGCGATCGAGCTTGCAATTGTCAACAGCGAACTACAAGAACGGCGCGAGGCTTTTGGTTCGGAAAGCGTTTATCTCAAGACCGAGATCTCCCCCGACATGAACTTCGAGGGAGTTGTGGGTAAGAGCGCATGCCTCGGCCGCGTTCTACGAGAAGTGGAAATCGTTGCCCCCACCGATTCTGGCGTGTTGATTCTAGGCGAAACCGGAACGGGAAAGGAATTGATTGCGCGGGCGGTCCACGATCGGAGTTCCCGGCGCCACCAGAATTTTATCAAAGTCAACTGCGCCGCAATACCGTCGGGCTTACTGGAAAGCGAACTGTTCGGCCACGAGAAGGGCGCATTCACCGGAGCCATCATGCGGAAGGCGGGGCGTTTCGAGGTCGCCGACAAAGGCACAATCTTTCTGGATGAAGTGGGGGATATTCCTCTCGATTTGCAACCCAAGCTCTTGAGAGTCCTGCAGGAACAGGAATTCGAAAGACTGGGCAGCAACCGTACGCAACAGGTGGACGTGCGCGTGATCGCGGCGACTCACCGCGATCTGAAGCAAATGGTTGACAATGGGCAGTTCCGCAGTGACTTGTATTACCGTCTTAACGTCTTTCCGGTGACGATTCCACCCTTGCGTGATCGAGCCGAAGACGTTCCGATCCTGGTTCGCTACTATGTGGAGAAGTACGCGCGCCGGATGAGTCGCAGAATCGACGAAATCCCCACCTCCACCATGGAAGCGCTTTGCAACTATTGCTGGCCGGGCAACGTGCGCGAACTGCAAAACTTCATCGAACGCGCGGTTGTCCTTTCTGAGGGTCAGGTACTGCAACCTCCTTTATCCGACCTAGAGCAGTCACAAAAATCTAAGCTTGGCACCCTCGAAGAGGTGGAAAGAGAACACGTTTTGCACGCATTGCGCGAAGCCCAGTGGGTCATCGGGGGACCGAGCGGAGCGGCAGCACGACTGGGGATGAAACGAACAACCCTGGCCTATAGAATTCGCAAGCTGAAGATTCCGAGGAAGCCTCAGTAACCCTGCAGCGACTCTTGGCGCCACGCAAGACTATGACGGCCCAAGCTGATGCGAACGCGGCCATCCTTATCTATTAGCTCTTTAATAGCTCTTTTACCGCGCTCATCCCCTCCCAGCCTTGATTGACTTGCAACCGGTCGTCTTCCTCGAATGTGGAAAGGGTCCAGGCGTTTATGGCACGGCTCCTAGTTCGATAACGTGCTGGTTAACCGGTACTACTCCGCCGCGCTCGAGATCATGGTTCACACAGATTTCATTGTTTTTCGTTGAGAACCCACGGACTTACTGCTGCCCAAACTGCCCGACAAAGTGTTGCCACTCACCTTAGCTCTTGGCACCGTCGGACCTCGCGAGTACTTTTCCGTTCAATGGATTATGAGTGGCCCTTGTTTTGCAATCATTCAAACGCTTTCGGTCCTGCAAAGATGAATATCCACCCACTGCCCGACAAAACTGAATTCCGATCCGACATTCCTGCGTGGATACAAGGAGTATTAAATAATGAAACCTGTCGTCGAGATAGAAGAGCCATCGACAATTTCCCTGAGCCCATACGGCAAAGCAAGATCTACCATTGACGGGTCGCCTCTCAGTCCTGAGGAACTGCGGAAGACTCATGCATACTGGCGAGCCTGCAACTATCTGGCTCTCGGCATGATTTACCTGCAGAGCAACCCCCTTTTGAGGGAGCCTCTCAAGCCGGAGCACATCAAGAACAGGCTGCTGGGTCACTGGGGCTCCAGCCCTGGCCTCGCTTTTATTTACATTCACCTCAACCGGCTGATCAGGAAATACGACCTGGATATGATTTTCATGGCGGGCCCGGGGCATGGGGCGCCTGGAGTTTTGGCTCCTGGATATCTTGAAGGAACCTACTCGGAAATCTACCCCGACAAAAGCGAAGACGAACGCGGATTGCACGAGTTCTTCAAGCAGTTCTCGTTCCCCGGAGGTATCGGCAGCCACTGTACGCCGGAGACGCCTGGCTCAATCCACGAAGGCGGAGAGTTGGGATACGTTCTCTCGCACGCATGCGGGGCTGCATTCGACAATCCTGAGTTGATCGTTGCAGCAGTTGTTGGTGATGGAGAGTCGGAAACGGGACCTCTGGCCACATCGTGGCATATCAGTAAATTCTTGAATCCGATCCGTGACGGAGCCGTCCTGCCGATCCTGCATTTGAACGGCTACAAAATCAACAATCCCACCCTGCTGTCGCGCATCACCCACGAAGAACTGGAAGACCTGATGAGCGGATATGGCTGGACACCTCACTTTGTTGAAGGATCTGACCCGGAAAGCATGCATCAGGCGATGGCGGCAACCGTGGAGCATTGCGTCCAGGAGATTCGTTCGCATCAGCGGGAATGCCGAGAGACGGGCGTGGCGAAGCGTCCGCGCTGGCCGATGATCGTTTTGCGATCTCCAAAAGGTTGGACGGCACCGAGGGAATTTGGCGGTCATTACATCGAGGGGTTCTGGCGTGCACATCAGGTGCCCTTAACGGATGTAAAGAAAAATCCGGAACAGCTCCGGATGCTCGAGAAGTGGATGCGGGACCAAAAGCCGGAGGAGTTGTTTGACGAAAACGGAACAGTCATTCCGGAATTGAAGGAACTTGCTCCGGCAGGTAGCCGTCGGATGAGTGCCAATCCGCACGCCAACGGAGGAGTACTCCGCAAGGCCCTCCGCCTGCCAGATTTTTGTGATTACGCGATTAAAGTCGAACACCCTGGAAGCCTCGAAGCCGAAAACGTGCCACCGCTCGGGAATTTCTTGAGGGACGTCATGAAGGCCAACATGACCAACTTCCGCGTCTTCGGCCCCGACGAGAACACTTCCAACAAGCTCCAGGCTGTCTATGAGGCCTCGAAAAAGTTCTGGATCGCGGACTATTTTTCGGAGGATGCGGATTGCGGAGAGCTGGCAAAGGATGGACGCGTAATCGAAATGCTGAGCGAGCACACCATGGAGGGGATGCTCGAAGGCTACCTGTTAACTGGTAGAAATGGCTTCTTCTCTTCGTATGAGGCTTTCGTCCACGTAATCGACTCGATGTTCAACCAGCATGCGAAATGGCTGTCCATCTGCAATCAACTGTCATGGCGGCAGAAGATCGCATCGTTGAATCTGCTGATCACGTCTACAGTATGGCGGCAGGATCACAACGGCTTCACGCATCAGGATCCCGGCTTCCTCGACGTTGTGTTGAACAAAAGCGCAGCAGTGACCCGCATTTATTTGCCCCCGGATGCAAATTGTCTGCTCTCGGTGGCCAATCATTGCCTACGCAGTCAGAACTACATCAACGTAATCGTTTCCGACAAGCAACTCCATCTTCAGTACTTGGACATGGCAGCAGCGATCGAGCACTGCACCAAAGGCATCGGTATCTGGGATTGGGCTAGTAATGATCAAGGCGGGGAACCTGATGTCGTCATCGCTTCAGCCGGCGACATTCCCACCCAGGAGGCCCTTGCCGCTACTCAGCTGCTGAGGGAGGAGTTCGCCGACATCAAGATTCGCTTCGTGAATGTAGTGGATCTTTTCAAGCTGCAACCGACGAAGGACCATCCCCATGGTCTCACGGACCGCGACTTTGATTCGCTGTTCACTGCAGACAAACCGATCATCTTCAACTTCCACGGATATCCCTGGCTGATTCATCGCCTCGCTTATGCGCGGAACAATAAGAATCTGCACGTGCGCGGCTACAAAGAGAAAGGCAACATCAACACTCCCATGGAACTGGCGATGAACAACGAAGTCGATCGCTTCACGATTGCGATCGATACCATTGATCGCATTCCGCGCCTCCAGAAGATCGGGGGGCACGCCAAGGAACGATTCCGAAATCGGCAAATCCAGTGCCGCTCCTACGCCTACCAGCATGGCATCGACAGTCCTGAGATTACTGGGTGGAAGTGGACGCATAAATGAGGATGAACTGGCCGGAGGTGAGCGTGGTCGGGTCCAGCACCCGGCCACGCCCAGCAGCCCGGACTCCGCATGTAATTGGTAAGGTCCGGCGAAAGGATTCCTGATGAGTGTAGCGACAGCCCCCTCGGTCTCTCTGTTGCAGCGAGACATAGCAACGACCAGCATCAACACGATTCGCACGCTCTCTATGGACGGCGTGCAGGCGGCCAACTCCGGACACCCTGGAACGCCGATGGCGATGGCCCCTGTGGCCTACTGTCTCTGGCAAAACTTCCTGCGGTTCGATCCCCAGGATCCGGTGTGGCCCAACCGCGACCGTTTTGTTTTGTCCATTGGACATGCATCGATGCTGCTGTATTCATTGCTGCATCTGACGGAAGTTCGAGCGGTCAGCAAAGACTACGAGACCCTCGGCGAAGTCTCCGTGCCGCTGGATGCGATCAAGACCTTTCGGCAACTGGACAGCCGATGTCCGGGCCACCCGGAATACCGCTGGACCTCGGGCGTCGAGACAACTACCGGACCTCTCGGTCAGGGAGCCGCTACCAGCGTGGGCATGGCCATCGCCCGCCAGTGGCTCGCGGCTCGTTACAATCGCCCCGGCTTCGATCTGTTCGATTTCAACGTATACGCGTTGTGCGGCGATGGCTGCATGATGGAAGGCATCTCCAGCGAAGCAGCTTCTCTGGCGGGACATCTACATCTCTCAAATCTCTGCTGGATCTATGACAATAACCACATCACCATAGAAGGCAACACCGCTCTGGCATTTACCGAAGATGTGGCCACACGCTTTCTCAGTTACGGGTGGAATGTGACCAGAGTCGGCGATGCAAACGATCTCGAGCGTTTGTCCAGTGCATTCCGCACTTTCCAGAACACCAAGGATCGACCCACGCTGATCATCGTGGACAGTCATATCGGTTACGGCGCCCCTCACAAGCAGGACACCAGCGGAGCCCACGGCGAGCCTCTGGGAGAAGAAGAGGTGCGACTGGCGAAGCGCAGTTACGGGTGGCCCGAGGATAAGAAGTTTTATGTCCCCGAAGGAGTCTACGAACACTTCCGCGAGGGAATCGGGAAGCGCGGAAAACAGATGCGCGATGTGTGGTTCGCACGCATCGACGCCTATCGGAAAGAGTATCCCGAGCAAGCCGAAGAACTGCTTCGGATGCAGCATCGGCGACTCCCGGACGGTTGGGACCTGGACTTGCCCGAGTTCGCCACGGACCCGAAGGGCTTGGCAACTCGAGAATCTTCCGGCCAGGTATTGAACGCCGTAGCCAAGAACATCCCCTGGCTGGTCGGAGGCTCGGCGGACCTTGCGCCGTCCACCAAGACTCGCATTGCCCAAGATGGCGCTGGAGATTTTTCGGCGGAAAACTATGCAGGCCGCAATTTTCATTTCGGAATCCGCGAGCACGCGATGGGCGCGATCCTGAACGGCATGAGCCTGGTGAAACTGCGGCCGTTCGGCTCGGGATTCTTCATCTTCGTTGATTACATGCGTGGATCGTTGCGCCTGAGCGCATTGATGGAACTCCCGGTCATCTATGTCTTCACTCATGATTCGATCGGAGTGGGGGAGGATGGACCCACCCATCAGCCCATCGAGCATCTTGCACATATGCGCTCGATACCGGGCCTGATCGTCCTCCGTCCGTCGGATGCCAACGAAGTGCGGGAGGCTTGGAAGGTGATTTTGCAACTGCATCATGAGCCTGCGGTTTTGATTCTTACCCGCCAGGCCGTGCCTACGATCGACCGCAAGAAATACGGGCCTGCCGCCGGCCTGCTTCGTGGAGCCTATGTTCTCGCTGACTGCAAGGATTCTAGCCCCGAGGTCATTCTCATAGGAACCGGCAGCGAGGTTTCTCTTTGCCTCGAAGCCTACGAGCAACTCACCCGCGAAGGAATACGGGCACGGGTGGTCAGCATGCCTTGCTGGGAATTGTTTGACGATCAGGATCGGAGTTACCGGGACTGGGTCCTTCCTCCCTCAGTCAAGGCTCGGGTCTCAGTCGAGGAGGCCTCCGATTTCGGATGGGCGAAGTACACGGGCGCGGATGGACACAATATCTGTATCGAGAGCTTCGGAGCCTCTGCACCATTGAAGCAGCTCATGAAGAAATTCGGATTCAACCCCGACCACATTGTTGCGGCAGCCAAAAGCCAGATTGCGAAGCACAAACATCAACGCTAAAGCGCCGATGACGCCGGGTTCGACATGAAGGAGGAGCTTGCCGGGAGGTTGAGGAAGCACGGGGATGAGGTCATCAAATTCAGGTGTGATAAGGAGATGGAAGTATGACACTGTTACGGCAGCTTGAGAAATACACGATCGTGGTCGCCGATACGGGCGACATCGAGGCCATTGCGCGCCACCGTCCACAGGACGCCACCACTAATCCGTCACTCCTTTCTCACGCGGCCCAGATGCCGGCGTACCGTCATCTGGTCGAAGAGGCGGCTGAACTCGCCATTGAGCGTGGCGGCCGGCACGAGACCATGGCGGAGGAGTTCATCGATCGGCTCTTCGTCCTGTTTGGATGCGAAATACTCAAGGTTGTGCCCGGACGTGTGTCCACCGAGGTAGCCGCGAGTCTGAGTTTCGACACGGGGGCCACCATCGCCAAAGCCCGGAAACTCATCTCCCTGTACGAGAAAAAGGGCATCCCGCGCGATCGCGTGTTGATCAAGATTGCCAGCACTTGGGAGGGCATCCGCGCGGCGGAGACCCTGGAAAAGGAAGGTATTCACTGCAATCTCACACTGTTGTTCAGCTTCGCCCAGGCAGTTGCGTGCGCCGAGGCCCGGGTCACATTGATCTCTCCATTTGTCGGTCGTATTTATGACTGGCACAAGAAGGCGCATGGCGGAGCCGACATCGCGCCGGATCAAGATCCTGGGGTCGCTTCTGTGACCCGCATCTACAACTACTACAAAAAATACGGTTACAAGACGCAGGTTATGGGAGCCAGTTTCCGGAACATCAATCAGATCGTCAAACTGGCCGGATCAGACCTGCTGACCATCAGCCCGGAGCTTCTCGACCAATTGGAAAAAACTGACGGTGAGGTTAACCGCGTGCTGAATCCGGTTGGCGCGCAGCTGAGCAAGGACGAAAAGCTTCATCTCGATGAGAGAACATTCCGCTGGATGCATAACGAAGACGCCATGGCGACGGAAAAGCTGGCTGAGGGCATTCGCAACTTTAACAGCGATGCCCGGCGCCTCGAAAACTACGCTCTGTCACAGGTTGCGGAGAAGGTCGGTTAGGCATTTGAAGCCAAGCTGGTGCTCGGGTTTGTCGAATACAATCCGGTCCAGCGACTGCGATCCGAACTAATGCTTTGGATGGAACCTCGAGTACGCTCGACGGGTTTGTCCGTAAGCTTCTTGCTGGGGCAGTGTGTCGGTAAACGAGACGCTGATCGATTCCGGGGATGTCGTCTGCCACTCTCTGGCTGTGAACAGCAACAACCTGCTTTTTTGAACTGGCCTCGGCGAAATCGCCGTGGAAGCAATGTGTCCTGACTGTCTTGCTTCATGCGCGACCGTTGTTTTCGTCTTTTATTCCTCCTGCCACATTGAGCGCGGATGCTCGCTTGCCGACCTTCTTAAGCGCCACTTCAAGGCAATGAAGCTCCTTGGCGTTCAGCTCAGAGAACACTCTCCTCATCTGCCCGGAATGCTTTCGAAAGGCGGAAACGATGAGATCTCTGCCGCGTGGGGTGAGGGCAACGATCCGAACGCGCCGGTCTTCCACGCTTTCGACCCGCGTTACCAAGCCCTTCGCGAAGAGACGGTCCACAGCAATACTGATCGAGCCCGGGGTCAAGTCGACGATAGGGCCGATCGCATTGACGGGTAAAGGGCCTTTGTTCAGCAGGACCTCGAGTACGGCGAAATCCGAGAGGCCGAGTCCGGTCTCGTCAATACCAGCGGCTGCATACCTCGTGAGGGCGCGCATCGCCTTCATCATTACTACCCAGACGTGGTCCGTGCCGTGAATGCCTCGGGGCATAAATTACCTGAATCCTCCGGAAGTATACCATCATCAATTGTATTGATATCAATATTACTGATGCCAATGCAATGATTCACTTTGGAAAAGGAGAACCTGGGTTATGAGAACGGCTTCCGTAATCGCCCGATATTTGGCGGGTGTGATCTTTCTCGTTTTCGGGCTGAACGGATTCCTGCATTTCATCCCCCTTCCGGTGCCGGCGGGTATCGCTGGACAGTTCATGGGGGCCCTTTATGTCTCACATTACCTGTGGGTGATCTTCGCGTTTCAGGTCATCGCAGGCGCACTTCTGCTGTTCAACCGTTACGTGCCGTTGGCAGTGGCAATGCTGGCACCAGTAATTGTCAACATCCTTACTTTCCACGCCTTGATGGCCCCAAGCGGGCTTGCGCTGGCCCTCTTCGTGGCTGCACTGTGGGTCGTAATCTTCATCAACGTGCGACGGGCCTTTTCCGGGTTGTTCCAGGCGCGCTTGCAGCCGCGCGCCTGAGCAGGCGCAGATCAGAAAACTGCCCAGGTTACGAAAAAAAATCATCGGCAGATTATGTTTCCCAGTTTACGGTCGATCGGTCTCGCGCGAGCTAACCGCTGAGTTCGTTATGCGATGGAAGGTCTCGCACTGCGGGTGGAAAGGTCATTGACGACGATTTAAATGCAACGGCACGCTTGCCGGTTTACAGCGGAATGGGTTGTTACCACCGATACGCCGGAAGAAGCCCGTACTCCGCAGAGAAGCCATTTCTTTCTTCCTCTGATTCGCACGCGGCCGCACTGGAGCAGGCCGATGAGTATGTATTCGGAGTAACGATGCACAACTGCGGTGTGCTCTCCGTGCTCGAGCTCCGGATTGAACTAAGTCCGCGCGTTTGGAGAGCTTTTTCCCATGCAGAGAGAAAGCTGAAGGGACAGCTTGTCGGCAGCGTGGTAGGGCTAAGCAGTGCGTTCTACTTCTTCAAATTGCAAATTGTTTTTCTGCAAGATTCCTTGGTTCTGACCGGCCGGACCAATCATTCCCGCACAACCCGGCAATGGAATCATGAAGTCCCACTATCGCAGCGGTAACCCCCTTGCTGGTCCCGAAAACGGACGAGCCGGCGACGAAAACGTTGGCTCCGGCCGCGGCGGCAAGCGGAGCCGTTCTCACATCGACACCTCCGTCCACTTCCAGTTCGCATCCCGGCTTGAGATCGTCGATCATTCGGCATATACGCCGAATCTTCGGCAAGGTACTCTCGAGAAACTGTTGATGCCCGAAGCCGGGATTCACTGTCATCACGAGCACCTGGTCGAGCTCAAGCAGAATTTCTTCAAGCACATTGGGCGGCGTCGCCGGGTTGATCACCACTCCGGCGCGCTTACCCAGTTCCTTGATTCGGCGCACCGTACGATTGAGATTGTTGTTGCCTCCCAGTGAACGAGAAGCGTGTCGGATCCCGCCTCGACGAATTCCTCGAGAAAGAGGTCGGGATTCGAAATCATCAGGTGGGTTTCGAGCGGGAGACCAGTGACGCGACGAAGAGATTTCACAACGGGGGCGCCCATGGACAGGTTGGGCACAAAATGTCCGTCCATAACGTCGACGTGAATTCGGTCGGCGCCGGCCTTCTCGGCCTCCTCTACTTGCTCGCCCAGGCGGGCAAAGTCTGCCGCCAGAATCGACGGCGCCAGTTTGATCGTAGCGTTGTTCTGCATCGAACTTTCCGCCCTTACGCGTGTACCGCCTTTTGCGTGGATTCGAACACCTGCACGAACCCCTGATAGCGGCGCGAGATCTCTTTGACGGCGGCGGGGCGGGATATCCTGTTCGCCCGCCAGTTCACCAGTGGATCCCAGAAACTGGTGCGGCCGACTGCGAAACCAATGAATCCCGGAACGGCTGCGGCGGTCGCGAGCCAAAGCTGGACTTTGCGGTCGTCCTCTCCACGCCCGAGAACGATGCAGCCGACTTGATCCCGGCCATCTGCGCGGGCCGCGGCCACAACCCTTTCACAGTCTTGCCGGGAATCGAGCCCTTCGATTTTCCAGACATCCGGCTCCACTCCTGCCGCCTGCAGTTCTTCGATCGCCTGCACCATCAAACTGGGACGGAGTTGCACGTCGAACGCCCGCTTGCTTCCACGAACCCGATCGAGTTGTGGTTTTTCGGGAGGAACCAGCAACTCGAACATGAAGCGGCTGGGACTCTTCTCACCTTGAAGATAGTTCGATAGCTTCTCGAGACGGGCGGCCTGCCGGCGGTTCAGGTCCTGGTCGCCTTCCGGGTTGTAACGAACCAGTACCTTGCAGAAGGTCGGCCGAAGGTGTTCGATGTGTTGAGCGAAGTCGTCCCCGTATTCAAAATCGAATTCATCCTGCCCGCTTTTTTCTGCCGAACACGCGGTCAGGGCTCCCTCGGCAGTTGCTTCCCGAAGAATGGCAGATCCAAACTGCTCGTCCACCAGGATGCCGGCTTTGTCCTTCGGCACTCCTGCCTCGATGGCATCTTTGAAGGCGTCATAGATCACGCGTTTGGCGGCTGCAATCTCGTTCGTTTGTTCCGCACTCAAGTCGCCGTCCCATCCAAACATTTTTTTCTGGAACGAGCCCCGGTGATCAAAGGGCAAAACATAAAGAGGTTTATTGAAACCGAGTGGCGTCATGCACTCTCCTTTGACTTGCGGTAACAAGTGATCAGGTTGTTGGTGGAACTGTCGTGATGGAGAACAGGGTCCGACTGACTTTCCAGCTCCGGAATTATGCGCTGAGCCAGAACCTTGCCCAGCTCAACCCCCCACTGGTCGAATGAGTCAATATCCCAAATAGCGCCCTGGGTGAACACCGAGTGCTCGTAGAGAGCGATCAACGTGCCCAGAGATTCCGGCGTGAGGCGCGGCGCGAAGATCAGATTGGAGGGACGGTTGCCTTCAAAGACGCGGTGCGGCACGAGCCATTTGGGCGTTCCCTCTGCCTGTACTTGCTCTCGAGTCTTACCGAAGGCCAGAGCCTCGGCCTGCGCGCAGACATTCGCAATCAGCATGTCGTGATGCCGCCCAATGGGATTCAGTGACTGGGCAAACGCGATGAAATCACAGGGAATCAGCTTGGTGCCCTGGTGAATCATCTGGTAAAAGGAATGTTGCCCGTTTGTGCCCGGCTCTCCCCAGTAAATCGGTGCCGTCTGGTGTGCCACTCTCTTTCCTTTGATCGTGACCTGCTTGCCGTTGCTCTCCATCGTTAATTGTTGAAGGTAAGCAGGAAAACGCTTGAGGTATTGTTCGTAGGGGAGCACAGCCACGGTCTGGGCGTCGAAGAAATCGTTGTACCAGATCGCTAAGAGCCCCATCAGTACGGGCAGATTCTTTTCGAACGGGGCCGTGCGGAAGTGTTCATCCATTGCATGAAAGCCCTTGAGCATGAGAGCGAAGTTCTCGGCACCAATCGCTACCATCGTGGAAAGTCCAATGGCCGAGTTCATCGAGTAGCGGCCACCGACCCAGTCCCAGAACTCAAACATGTGGGCGGTATCGATGCCGAACTTCTCCACCTCAGCGGCGTTGGTGGACACCGCCACAAAGTGCCTAGCAATCGCCTTATCGTCGCCACCCAAAGCTGAAAGCACCCAGGAGCGCGCGGTATGTGCGTTGGTCATTGTCTCCAGAGTCGTAAAGGTTTTTGAGGAAACAACAAACAGGGTCTCAGAGGGATCTAAACCCTGGACGGCCTCTGCGAAATCGGTGCCGTCGATGTTGGAGACGAAGCGAAACGCAAGCGAGCGTTCCGAGTAATACCGCAGCGCCTCATAGGCCATGACCGGGCCGAGATCGCTTCCCCCGATTCCAATATTGATCACATTGCGGATACGCCTTCCGGTGTGCCCTTTCCACTCCCCACTCCGAATTCGGTTCGCGAAGGCAGCCATCTTGTCGAGTACCGCGTGCACCTGGGGCACCACATTTTTCCCGTCCACCAGGATGGAGGCCTCCCGAGGAACTCTGAGAGCGGAATGCAAAACGGCGCGATTTTCCGTGATATTGATCTTTTCCCCACGAAACATGGCATCGATACGCTCCCGCAAGCCACTCTCTTCGGCCAGCTGAACGAGCAACCGGAGTGTTTCGTCGGTGATGCGATTTTTCGAATAGTCGAGGAACAGACCCGCCGCTTCTGCCGTCATTCGCTCGCCGCGTTTTGGATCAGCAGCAAAGAGCTGGCGTAGGTGCACTTTCCGAACGTTTCGGAAGTGGGTTGCGAGGGTCTTCCATGCCTGCCGCTTCGCCGGAAGTGTGGAGATTGCTTGGGCCGTCGCCATTTCTCGTTTTTCTGTCCTTTCCGCTGATCGTCCGTTCTGTTCTCTTGGTGTGGCGTCTCTCGGGGTACAGCACCCATGACAAGAGCACTGCATGCAAACTGTCAGAGATTCGAATCTCTGATCGGTAGCTACACGGTGGCAGCGGTTCTCATCGCGCTGGCCAGAGCATAATCGGCAACCCCGACCAGGGCGGCCCGGGTCGTAATCACATGAATGGGGATCCGCTCCAGAAGCTCGGCAAAACGGCCTTTGCGCTTGAAGTACTTCATGAACAGCGGACGTTCGAGCATTGGCAGGGTGTGCACGACGACTCCCCCGCCGAGATAGATGCCTCCGGTTGACAGCACCTTCAAGGCGATGTTTCCGGCTTCGCCTGCGAGCACTGATGCGAAGACCTCGATTGTCGTCTCACATAGCTTGCTTGGAGTCGCCTGATCGAAAGCTGCATTGATGATCACAACAGAACGGTCGGCAGCGGCCGCCACCTTTTCTGCTACCACCGGATTCTCCGGAATTTGCTCAACGTCACGAAGGTACTCGTAAATGTTGGGAATGCCGATGCCGGAGCAGACAAGCTCAAAACTGACGTGATCGAGCTTCGGTAGTAGATACTGGAGTAATCGCAGTTGACGTCGATCAGTCGGCGCGAAATCCGAATGTCCTCCCTCCGAGTTGTGCGCCACATAGCGCGCACCGTCCCAGGTGAGAAAAGACTCTCCCAATCCCGTACCTGGGGCCACCACGCCGATCGCTCCTTTCGGTATCGGATGCCCTGCGTTGAGCGTTTTCAGGTCGCTCGGCCTCAGGATCGGAATTGCGCGCGCAATCGCCTCCAGATCGTTCATGAGATGAACTGCCTGCAGGCTCAAATTGAGTTCTTTGGCGAGCGCAGTTTCCTCGACGATCCAGGGCAGATTGGTCGTTTTGACGCGTCCTCCCATCACCAGACCAGCTACATCAAAGCAGGCCCGATCCACAGGCATGTTTACCTTGCCGAGAAACTCCTTCACCATGGCTTGCAAACTCGGGTAGTCCGCGCTCCGCACAGTCTCCTGCGCCAGTGGGGTATGGGGACCGGCTTCGACTGAGAAGATCGCCAAGTCGGTTTTGGTGCCGCCAATATCTCCCGCAATCAGCATTTCAGCTCTCCTTTCTGCAGGTTCTAATTCTTTGCGTACCGTTCGTTGTTCGGCTTCGATCCGCTCAATCCGTAATACAAGATGTAGAGGTAGCAGATCACGGGCAAGACGAATGCGTGGTGAATGCCGATGCGGTCAGCGATTACACCCTGGATCACCGGGAGAATCGCGCCGCCGACGATAGCCATATTAAGGATGCCCGATCCATTTCCCGTCAGCGGGCCGAGGTCCGCTACTCCCAAGCTGAAGATGGTGGGGAACATTATGGAGTTGAAGAACCCGACCGCGAGAATCGTCCACATTGCCGTGTGCCCACCCAGCAACATGGAAGACGTGACCAGCGCCGCTGCAAAGATTGCGCACAGCCCAAGCAGCGATCCGGGCTTGAACCGCCGCAAAAGTCCGGCCCCGAGAAAGCGTCCGACCATGGCGCCACCCCAGTAGAACGAAACAAAACCGGCCGCAGTCTTAGCGGAGAGATTCGCAATCTCGGGCAGGCCGAAGTAGTTCACCAGAAAGCTTCCAATGGAAACCTCTGCGCCCACATAGGTGAAAATTCCAATTGCACCCAGGACGAGATTGGGATGCTTCCAGATCGAATCGTTAACCTTTTCTCCCGGGCGGTACGCCGCGGTTTCGATTTTCGGTAACTTGAAAGTTCCGATCAAAACCGCCAACAGAACCAGCGCGATGCCGATTACGGTGTATGGCATCTTGACAGTAGCCGCTTCCTGTATCCGATAGGCGTGCAGAGCCTGGGGGGTGAGTTTAGCCAACTCTTCCATAGCCAGCGGTGCCGCGCTCAGAATTAGCAATCCGCCGATTTTCGGGGCAATGGTAGTGCCCAGCGAGTTGAATGCCTGCGTCAGGTCAAGTCGGCTTGACGCCGTTTCAGGTTTGCCCAGCACCACCACATAAGGATTCGCCGCCACCTGTAGACCCGTGATCCCCGCGGCCAGAATGATAAGCGCGGTCAAGAATAGTGGATAGGAAGCCGCCGAGGCCGCGGGCAGGAACAGAAATGCTCCTGCCGCCATGGTCAGCAGGCCGATCACCATAGTCCTCTGGTAGCCGATCGAGTTCACAATCTTCGACCACGGCACTGAGAACAGAAAGTAGGCCGAAAAGAAGGCAAACTGGACCAGCATGACCCGCGCGTAACTCAGGTCAAAAATCAACTTCAGGTGCGGCACCAGAATGTCATTCAGGCACGTCAGGAATCCCCACATGAAGAACAGTGTTGTAACAACGGCCAAAGGACGTGAGTAATCCGAGGTCGACGAGACAGCCGAGACTCTCTGCGGAATGGTGCGAGTAACGATTTCTTTGGTTGCCATTTGCCCCCTCGCTTCAGACTTGCCTAATGTTTGTCGGCGCTGTATCGGTTACTGCGGTGCTGTGCCGGTAACGCCTTCGCCGAATCTCTAGCCTTCGTGGAAGGTAGCAGCTACCACCAGTGTTCAGCCTGTACGCCATAGGTCAGTCCACTCGTTCGATTCTGATACGGTGTTCCGCCCACAAGGCCGCGAAAGCTGTCCGACCAGTTTGCATACGTCAAGAAGGCGCGCAGTACCGGCCGGCTGAAGAACTTTCTTCCCGCTCCGATTTGCGGCGCGATCGTGTACTTGCGTAGCCAGCCATCGTATTGCCCGGGGCTGTGGGTGTGATCGAATCCAGCCTCGAACGCCAGTGAGACGTGTTTAGTAAAGAAAACTTCCGGTCTGGCCCCAAACGAGACCCACTGATTCCAGTCGTGTTGCGGATTGCCGTCTTTGGTCCTCTGGTAAACAAAGATTGGCATAATCGCGAACCTGTCGTTTGGCTGCATTAGCAGATGTTCGGTGACCACAAGTCTTGCTGTGCTATTGATAAACGGCGTCGGATCATCGACTGAGGCAGCGAAGTTGCTAGCCGCGCCAGTTCCGTACCCGAGTTCGAGCGAGTTATAGCCACCGTGCCACTCCAGGCGTTGATGGCGGAGCCCGAACGCGTATCCGTTCGTCGTTGGAATTAGGTTGCCGGTTGTGGTCTTGCCACCTTTGGCGTTAGCGAAATCGAACCATGTGGACCAAAGGCCCGCAGGCCCCTTCAGGTCATAAAACCGCACATCGACATTGCTCTTGGCGTAGTTGCCGTTTTGGGTGACGATGTCTGGCCTCGCGCCGGACAGGAATGCCACAGCCAGCTTGCCGATTCCAAGATTGAGGTCCTCAACCCCAGCGCCATAACCACTCATATCGAGCGTATAGAAGTCATTGATGTCAATGTGCTCGCGGCGGTAGTATCGTTCGCCTGCCCAGAACTTGGCATCCTGCTGGCTCTCAAACACGTTGCCGGCTTGCACGAAGGCTTCGCGAAAGCGGAATTGATCATTCCCATTGCCGTTGGCGAAATTGGCATAATTGGCAGAGTTCGTGGTGTTTGCCTCCACCATGAACTCGCTCCTGATCCATGCCTTATCGGAATCGTGCTCTGGGTTCACCCAGTTGTTGACGAAGATCAATTCCGCGTAGGTTTCCGCTTCATTTCCCAGGCGGTATTTGGCATCGGCCCCAGGCGCCTCGAAGGCAACCTGCTGCCCTCCCACGCTGTTCAAACCGTAACCAGAGCGAAAATATCCGTGAAATTCAAAGGTTCCCACCTGTTGTTGCAGCTTCTCGATCTTTGTGTCCGTGTCTCTCAGGAAGTCGTAGGTCGGCGCCGAAGGCAGCTGGCCTTGAAACTTTGCACCCACCTCCTTGGACTGTCCGAGGACAGCTTTTTCCGTTTGCTGGGCAGCCAGCTCTACCGCCGAGACTGTATTCTCCTTCGTTTTCTCTTGAGTCTCTTTTTCTTCCTTGATTTGCTGTTCAAGGGTGGCAATCCGTTGCTCAAGGTCGTGAGTGGATTGCTGATATTGAGCCTTGAGTTGCTGCAATTGTTGCTGAAGATCCGCCTCCTGTTGCGCAGAAGCGGCGCAGAATGCGCCCAGGGTAAAACCGAGAATCCAAAAGAATCCTCGGAGGACACGATCGCCGAATTTCGGTGATTCCTTTGAGATCACCCAGCGAATTTCCAATGCCATGGGGCTGCCTCCAAAGCGCTATGCGAACGGCAAAGATTCAGCGATTTCGCGGCGCGACAACTTCGCGACACGCACAGCAGTTAGAGCATTCGCCGTTCCAATCGATCAAAGCAGCACAGCCACACAGAACCGCCGTATAAGCGCGGGACTTAGCGTCAGGTTCCTGAACGATCCGGCTCGGCAGGTTCTCAAGTTAGAGACATGACTGACAAGAGTTTGTCAGGGTGACAGGGCAGCAGAGGGCACTCTGTCATGCTGCGGGTGCGAACATCCCCTCAGAGAAGTTCAGCATCGCGCGCGAGCGTGAGCCGATTACAAATTGCCGCAGCTGAGCGCGGCATCGCGTTCAGCGATGTCCATTCAGGAAAGTCTCTACGCCGCCCTCCGGTTCGAGCAGGCAGCTTCCGTGTCTCGCTCTCGGGACTCTCGTGGACTCTCGATGCTCGGTTGGGCTCGAAGTAGAAGAGTGTCAGTACAGCCCAGGCATCGGATGGTCGCTGATCCGAATGGCTAGGCTCGCTAAATGCGAAGTGACAATGTCTTTGAGAACGGTGACTGAAGCCATCCAATTCTTGCTTCTCCATGGCCGGCGAAGGGCTCTATTCGGAAGCCGATACTTCGGTAACTAAACTGACCAGAGTGTGTCATGTCAGTCAGCATAAGCCGAAGAGAATGATCACTCCGAGGTTCGTGGGCCCTTATTGCGGACGTAACACAGGTCGCGAAATGGTACTTGCTCTGAAGTTATCGATCGCGACAGAACCCAGTTGATTGCCCCGTAGCGCGATGCGCGCTTCTGTGTTGGGGGGGCCTGCGCAAGCTCAGATCTTCCGACTCCGGCGTTTCACAGAAAGCTGCGCCAGGGACCGTGCGAAGGAAGCGTTGACCGTTGCGAGATCCTGTGCGGACAGTTGGGCACGCAATTGTGCATCGGCGCGTTGTCTCTCCTGCTCCGCCTTGGCTTCGTCGATTTTTTCGGCAGGTACAGCCATGTCGGTTACGATTGAAACCCGATCACCAGTGACATCCACCAGTCCCTCACCCACCGCAAGGAAATCGTCTTGTCCGTGTTTGTGGACAATCAGCTCACCGGGGACCAGTTTTGTCATCAACCGGATGTGCTGGGGATAGACTCCCATCTGTCCTTCTACTGCGGGGAGAGTTACCATCTCCACATCCTCGGAGTACACCGTTCCTTCCGGGGTCGCGATCTCGAGCCTTAGCGTCAATGCCATGGGTAGCTCCAAAGCCGGATCAAGCTTGCTTCACCTCTTCGATCGAACCCTTCATGTAGAAGTTGGCCTCGGGCACGTCATCGTGTTTGCCATCTAAGATTTCCTTGAAACCGCGCACAGTATCTCCAACTGCCACCTGTTTGCCTTCGCGCCCGGTGAAGACCTGCGCGACGCTGAATGGCTGACTCAGGAAACGCTGAATCTTACGAGCCCGGAACACGGTCAGCTTGTCTTCCGGCGAGAGTTCGTCCATACCGAGGATGGCGATGATGTCCTGCAGGTCTCTATACCGCTGCAGGACCCTTTGGACTCCGCGGGCGACCTCATAATGTTCGAGGCCGACCACTTCCGCGGCCAGAGCACGGGAAGTCGAGGCCAAGGGATCCACTGCCGGATAGATCCCTAACTCTGCAATTGCGCGATCCAAGACGATGGTTGCGTCCAAATGAGCGAAGGTTGTAGCCGGCGCCGGATCGGTCAGATCGTCGGCTGGCACATAGACTGCCTGAAAGGATGTGATCGATCCCTTCTTGGTCGAAGTGATGCGCTCCTGCAGTGTTCCCATCTCTGCCGCCAGAGTCGGTTGGTAGCCGACGGCGCTGGCTGTGCGGCCCAACAGCGCGGAGACTTCCGAGCCCGCCTGGGAAAAGCGGAAGATGTTGTCGATAAACAGCAATACATCCTGGTTTTTCTCATCCCGGAAGTACTCCGTAATGGCAAGAGCAGAGAGGGCCACGCGCAAGCGCGCGCCCGGAGGCTCGTTCATTTGCCCGTAAACCAGAGCGATTTTCGAATCATCCAGTTTGTCCTGCTTGATTACTCCGGCCTCGGACATTTCATGGTAAAGATCATTGCCTTCGCGCGTGCGTTCACCCACACCGGCAAAAACCGAGACTCCACCGTGCAGCTTGGCGATGTTGTGGATCAATTCCATGATCACGACAGTCTTCCCTACGCCTGCTCCTCCGAATGCCCCGACCTTACCGCCTTTCAGGAAAGGACAGATCAAATCGATCACCTTGATGCCAGTGGGAAGGATCTGCGGAGAAGTCGCTTGCTCGCTCAGTGGGGGAGGCATCCGATGAATCGGATAGTATTTCTCCGCCTTTACGGGTCCACGTTCATCCACAGGATTGCCCGTCACATCGAATACCCGGCCCATCACGCCCTCGCCCACCGGCATGCAAATCGGTTGGCCATTATCGGAAACCTTGAAACCCCGCTTCAACCCCTCGGTGCTCGCCATCGAAATCGCGCGAATCAGGTTGTCGCCAAGGTGTTGTTGCACTTCGAGCGTGATCGTGGCAGATCGGTTCTGAACTGGGTACTCCACGGTCAATGCGTTGTAAATCCCGGGCAGTGCCTCGGGAAACTCGACATCGACCACTGGCCCCGTCACCTTTACGATAGTTCCTGTATTCATAGATATTCTCGTGGAACGGCCAACAAAATCGGCTCTAGGAGGCCTGGCCTCCTGCTATTTCCAACAACTCCTTGGTGATATTTCCTTGCCGCTGATTGTTGTACTCAAGCGACAACTCGCGAATCAGGCGATTGGCGCTGTCGGTTGCGTTTTTCATCGAGACCATTCGCGCGCTCTGCTCGCTGGCCTTGGCGTTCAGCAGGATCTGATGGATGTAAATCTCCACATAGTGCAATAGCAGATACCCGATAACAGCTTCCGCGCTGGGCTCGAACTTGGCCGCAATCGTATTAGCGTTCCGTTGTTCGTCTGACACTATGCCGGGAATTTCGAGTGCTTTGATCTCGCCCACAGGAAGAAATTCCGTGATGAGTGGATTCTGGCTGAGTGTATTGACGAAACGCGTAGCGGCAACCAGAACCTGATCGACCTCTCCCTTCAGGAAGAGGTCGCGGGCACAGGCCGCTATCGCGGCGGCCTCGGCGAAGCGTGGAGTACCGGAGTAGGCAAACTGGGCGTGAAGCCTCCGGCCACTGTGAGAGACGAATTGTGCGGCTTTTCGCCCCGCGGTAATAAAGAGAGTCGTCTTCACCTCGTATGGCGCGACGAGGCGGAAGAGGTTCGTATTCAGCGCGCCACACAACCCTTTGTCCGCACCCACCAGAATGATGGCCCGTCTGCGGACTTCCCGGACTTCGAGCAACGGATGATGAAACTCTCCTACGTGCGTGGTCGCTTCGCGTTGAATGCGATAGAGCAATTCGACAAAAGGGCGGCCTGCTAGGGCGGCCTGCTGGGCCTTGCGCATCTTCGACGCAGCCACCATCTGCATCGCTTTCGTGATCTGCGCTGTGCTGCTGATCGATCGGATCCGGCGCCGTAGGTCGCGAATACTGTGCATGGAGATATCCCGTTTATGTGACCAAGAGCCGTAGGAGTAGGCCGCTCCGAACCAATGGGCAATGAGCCATGTTCGCCACCTCAGCTCCAAGTCTGCTTGAACTCTTCGCTGGCCACTTTCAGTGCGGCGACCAGGTCATTATTAAGAGCTCTCTGGTTCGTAATTCTCTCGAGCAACTCCGCCTTTCGCGTGCTCAGAAACTCGGTAAACTTCGCTTGGAACTCCTTGACTCGTTCCACAGCTACATCGGCTAGGTAGCCGTTTTGCACGGCCCAGATTACTGCGACTTGAATCTCGACAGGAACGGGGCTGTACTGCGGCTGCTTGAAAATCTCGATGATTCGTTTCCCTGAATCGATCTTCGCCTGAGTTTTGGGATCGAGCTCTGATCCAAACTGGGCAAATGCCGCCAGCTCGCGAAACTGGGCGAGATCGCCCTTGAGCTGTCCTGCGACCTGCTTCAGCGATTTCACCTGGGCCGCCGAGCCCACACGCGAGACCGACAGTCCGACCGAAATGGCGGGCCGAACGCCTTGATAGAACAAATCGGTTTCCAAATAGATCTGCCCATCGGTAATCGAGATCACGTTGGTTGGGATGTAGGCGGACACGTCACCGGCCTGTGTTTCGATGATGGGCAAGGCCGTCAGCGAGCCGTTGCCGTATTTCTCGTCGACGCGCGCAGCCCGCTCGAGTAATCGGCTGTGCAGATAAAACACGTCGCCCGGATACGCCTCGCGGCCGGACGGCCGCTTCAGAAGCAAGGAAACCTGCCTGTAAGCCACGGCGTGTTTCGAGAGGTCGTCGAAGACAATGAGTGCGTCCATCCCGTGGTCCATGAACCACTCTCCGATCGCCGCTCCAGCGAATGGCGCCAGATATTGGTTGGTGGCCGAGTCTGATGCCGACGAGGCCAGCACGATCGTGTAGGGCATCGCTCCCGCTTTTTCCAAATCGGCGATCACTCGCGCTATGCTCGATTGCTTCTGCCCGATCGCCACGTAGATGCAGTAAAGCGGCCGGAAGTTCTTATCACCAGCGGCCTCGGCAGCCTGATTCAAGCGAGCCTGGCTGATGATGGCATCCAGACAGATGGTCGTTTTCCCGGTGGAGCGATCTCCTATGATCAATTGCCGCTGTCCACGGCCAATCGGCATCATGGCGTCGATCGCCATGATGCCGGTTTGCACCGGCTGCGTCACCGGCCTGCGCTGGATGATGCCGGGCGCCATTCTTTCGACGGGATACCACACGTCGGTCTGGATCGGTCCCTTGCCATCCACCGCCTCCCCGAGCATGTTGACTACGCGCCCCAGCAATGCCTCGCCGACTGGCACCTGCAACAACTTGCCCGTGGTTCGCACCTCATCCCCTTCCCGAAGTTGGGTGTAGTCGCCGAGGACCACAACCCCGACTTCGTTCTCGTCCAAGTCCAGCGCCAACCCAGTCACACCATGACCAAGATCGAGCATTTCATTCAGCATCGCATCGTTCAGGCCCTCCACCCTCGCAATGCCATCGCCGATTTCGCGTATGACACCCACATTCTGGCGGATGCCCGCAGCCGTGGCGCCCGCGAGCTGCTCTTCGATTTCCTTCAGTAGATCAGCCATCTGCTTCACCCGGATACAGCTCAGTTATTTTGTTCCGTTCGTAAGACCAAAGCTCTTCGCCAGGGCCGTCAAACTGTTCAATATGCTGCCGTCATACAAATCACTTCCCACTTGGATACGCATCCCCCCGATGAGATGGGGATTATGCGCGAAGACCATTGCAATTCCCGGCCCATAGAGGCTTTCGACGCGGCGTCGCACGGAGAACTCGATATCGGGCGTTGAAGGAACCGCGCATTCCACTCTGGCGCTGTGCTGCTCGAGCTCGACCTTCAACAATCGTCCGAATTGACGCAGCACGCGCAACGATCCACGCCGCCGTTCGGCAACAATCTTATAGACCACCTGACGAGCTCGGTATTCGTTCAACCGGCCATTCACCAGGCAGAGCCGAAATAGCTTCTTGGCGTTTCGCATGACTTGTTTCGCGGTCATTGAGTGCTCCACAACTAGGCCGTGGTCAGTTGTTTTTCCGTTTCCTGGGCGAGCCTTCGGTGATCGTCATCGGTTAGAACCTTGCCCGCGACTGTCGCCGTTGTCTGCACCACCAGCCGACCCACTTCGCGCTTCAGCTTAGCAAGCATCAGAGCGTGTTCCTGCCCCGCCGCTTCCCGCGCTTTGCCGACGATCTGCTCCGCTTCCCGAATGGCATTGCGCGTCTCTACTTTCTGGACGCGCGCTGCGGCAGCGTGCGCCTCCTCAATCAATTGGCTCGCCTGTGCGTTGGCTTTCGCAAGGACCTGCTGCCGATCGAGTTCGTTTCGCGCGAGACCCGCTTTGATCTTCTCCGAATCCGCCAGGCTTTGGGCGATTTGCTGGCGCCTTTGTTCGAGCATGTTCAGGACCGGTTTATAGGCAAAACGGTGAAGAAGGACACAGACGATGCAGAAGCTGATAATCTGCGCGATCAGGTGAGGCCAGTCTACGCCGAATGTTTGCGCGATCGCGCCGACCTCTCCACCGCTCGACATCAGTACGAGTGCTGCGAATTCCATAGTTGAACCTCACATCCAATCAAAGCCTTCAAACAGCCAGGCATGGCTTCATTTACTTCACGAGGAAAAGGGTATAAAAGACGATCGCTTCGGCGAAGGCAATAGCCAGAATTGACTGGACGAGAATCTTCGTCGAGGCCACCGGATTGCGACCGACTGCATCCGATGCTTTCATGCCAATCAGACCCACGCTGATTGCTGCGCCGAATGCCGCCAGTGCTACGTGTATGCTTCCGTTCATTTCTTCCTCCTTTTACTTAAGGGTTTAGGAACATTTAGCCGCCACTTCTTCTTCTCGCTGACAAATTAAAAGGGTGAAGACAGCGGTCAGTAACATGAAAACCAAAGCCTGAATGATGCCGACCATCAGCTCGAGAAAGTAAAAGGGTACCGGCAACAACCAACCCAGCCGAGGCACCAGCGTGGCCATGGCGTCGAGCATGTTTTCGCCGGCAAACACATTGCCGTACAGACGGAAGCTCAAAGAAATCGGCCGGAAGAGGATGGAGATGATTTCAAGGCATCCGGAGGCGAAGAATACGACTACCATCACTACTTTCAGTGCCCCGTCGGTCTCGCCTTTTGGCGCAAACAGTTCCTTGAGAAATCCGAGCAGGCCGTCTTCCCGCACCGCCCATACAATCCAGCAACCAAAGAAGACCAAAGCCATCGCGAGCGTCAAGTTGACATCGGCGTTTGCGCCACGAAAAAAGGGAGCGTCGACTTTGAAACCCTCCGACGTCCGATGTCCCCAACCAATGGTTCCGACGCCGGGGATCAGTCCGACCCAGTTCGCCGACAAGATAAAGATGAAGACGGATGCAAAGAACCAGAATGTCCGCCCGATCAAGCGAGGCCCGATGATGCCTTCGAGAAATGAATAGAGACCTTCAACCATCCACTCCCAGAAATTCTGTGCACCCTCGGGAACGGCCTTCATGTTGCGTGTCGCATACTGAGCGAACATGATCAGAGCGATGGCGACGATCCAACTGACGACCATGGAGTTTGTAATCGGAAAACCAAAGGGACGCGCGATCTCCAATGCCTTTTGCGAGGGACCTTCTTGTCTCTTGTCACTTGTCGTACTCGCCGTTTGTTTTTCAGCAGCACTTATATTTCTCGCTGCTGAAAGATGAACGTGTGGTGGCGCTGCCGACGCACGTCCTGCCCACGAGAGCACGAGCAAAGCGAGAGCTAGATGTGCAAGAAGATTTGGTTTCACTCGAAATCCAACTAACATATCCGAAATCTGAACCGGCCCAATTCAAGCGTCTTGAGTCGTCAATATGCCTTTAGCACTCAGGTTTCCACTTGCAAGGTGAGGTCGTGGACTGTGCCACCGATAGGATGTAAGCATTTACGAGGGTTGCCACTCTGGTCTTTTCGCCTGGTTTCGAGTTGCAGACAATTTGCTGACCGACATTGGGCAGATGACCTCGAAGTGACCATTAACGGGCGCATCGCGCGGTTGCCCGGCAAACGGAAGGGATTTGTTTTTTGAAGACATTTCGCGCAGAAGAACGGGGCCGTTTTCAACACCTGCAGGCGTTACGGCAATCCTGGCCCGACCTTGGTTCGCGTAGAGCCGGTACCACGTTTCGATTCTCGTGTGAGCTCCGATAGCCAATCGAACGCCGGAACGGAGAGCATCTCGTTAGAGCATCGCCAGGACCAATTTCCTTCCGCTCGGCCTGGTACGTTCATCCTGGCCCCTTTGCCCAGATTGAGAGCATCCTGGAGCGGGGTGATCGCCAGCGCAGCATGCGAAGACCATGCCAAACGGATCAATTCCCGAGAGACCTCCTGCGGTTGGCCGGGCGCTCGTTCGAGGTAATTCCAGAGATTTTGCCGCTGATATTCCGGCAAGTCTTCATACCATTCTCGTGTCGTGGCATTATCGTGTGTCCCCGTGTACACGACTGTGTTGGGAACGTAGTTGCGAGGAAGGTACGGGTTATCCGAATGCCCGTCGAAAGCGAATTGCAAGACCCGGGTTCCTGGGACCGCAAGTTCGTCCCGCAATGCGCGAACCTCAGATGTGATAATTCCCAAATCCTCGGCGATGAAGGGTAAACAGCCAAGTTCCTTCTGAATAGCTCGGAATAACGCCGCGCCCGGACCGGGAACCCATTCTCCGGTTTGCGCCGTTGCCGCTCCTTCAGGGACGTGCCACGCGGCAACGAATCCGCGAAAGTGATCGAGGCGAATTGCGTCGACATGCGCCAAGAGCGCCCGCACCCGGTCGATGTACCAGCGATAGCCAGTCGAGCGCAGCGCGTCCCAGTTGAAAACGGGATTGCCCCAAAGTTGGCCCTGCGCACTGAAATAGTCGGGCGGGACACCGGCGACAAAGCGCGGACGCCGAAATTCATCGAGGAGAAAGAACTCGGGATTGGCCCAAACGTCGCTCGAATCGGGTGAGACAAAGAAAGGAAGATCTCCGATCAGGCCGATGCCTCTTGCATGGGCGTGTTGCAAGACGCGATCGGCCTGACGCAGCAGAAGGAATTGCCCAAAACGAATCGGGTCGATGACCCTGGTTAGCTCGTGGCGCGCCTCGGCCAGCGCCTCGGGCTTGCGTTGAACCAGATCGTCCGGCCAATCGAGGTAGTAGGCGCCGTTATACTTCGCCTTCAGGGCTCGAAATAAAGCATAGTCATCCAGCCAATGGCCCTCCCGCTGACAAAACTGCTCGTACGCGGGCCGCAGGTCTTCCCGTTTTCCTGTCCTGAAATTTGTCCATGCGATTTCGATCAACCGCTTTTTTGCAGGGATCACCCGTCCATAGTCCACTTGATCGTTCCAAACCGGCTCTGGAAGATCCCTTCGCTCCAGCAGTTCGTCTGTAACGAGTTCTTCGGGGCTGATCAGCAACGCGTTCCCTGCGAAAGACGACAGGGACTGATATGGTGAATTTCCATATCCAGTGGGGCCGAGCGGCAGAGCCTGCCACCAGCGCTGTCCAGCATCGCACAGGCGATCGATCCAGAAAAACGCCCCCGGGCCCAGATCGCCAATTCCGCAGGGCGAGGGCAACGAAGTGACGTGCAAGAGCAGGCCCGAAGCACGATAATCGGAGGAATAGGGCGGCTTCCGGATCGAGCCGTTGCTGGCCGTCACGGCTGCTCCCCTGAGTGGTCCATAGCTGGAATTGCCGACCTGCTGGAGCTCAACCAGGATTCTCGATCGTTGATCTCTGTCTCTGTTTCTTTCGACACAAATCCTGCCGCCATTCTCGCTGCCGGAAGGGCAGGCGGTTCTCAGTCCTGTCGGTGGTTGTGTGCTCATATCATTCTTTTTTTGTGAAATTGCTTGACCCGCATCTTGGAATATTTCGAACATTTTCGTGAGTGAACTCACGCGACCACATGATGATCGTCATTCCACAGTTTGATCACCGGATTGGAGAGACTGTGCTCATAGCTGAGTGCACTGAGACTGGAAGGACTCAACAGCAAATACTTGCCGGCCGAACCAGCTCCCAGCACCAGCCAGCGTGCAGCCAACACGCGTATGAAATGTCCACTGGAGAACAGCAAGACATCGCCCGGAATCGATCGGACACGCTTGACGACCCGATCGGCTCGGTCACTGATTTGCGCAGGAGACTCTCCTCCCGGGCATCCGTCGCGGAACAGCTGCCAATCCGCGCGTTCGGCCAGAATTTCAGCTGAGCGCCGCCCTTCGTACTGACCGTAGTTCCACTCGACCAGGTCGGGATCGATCTGCGCAAGCTCTCCAAATCCTGCAAGTTCGCAGGTTCGCGAGGCACGTTGCAAGGGGCTCGTAAACACCCTAGCAAACCGCAATCCTTTGAGGCGGTCTCCCAATCGGCTGGCGTTGATTTCACCCCCTGGAGAGAGAGGCAAGTCGGTGAGCCCAGTGTGTTGTCCAGAAACGGTCCACGCCGTGTCGCCGTGACGGGCGACGTAGATCACAGGAAACGCTTCTTTCATCTGCTCCTCCGGCACTGACAGATTGATCATGCCGCCCGATTCGGGTGTATGTGCGAAACCCGGGTTCGTCAGATTTCTTTCCCGGGGGCGCCCGCCCGATCAAAAACGGTGATGAACCTTCCAATTTCGCGTCCGGCCGCGTCACATCGAAGCCTTCGGGCTTCAATCAAAGCTTCTTTCGTCTTTCCCGCATTTGTCGTACAGACTTAGAAGTACGCACCAGTTTCCAGCATTCTGTGGCGATCGCCCAGTCCTCCTGCGCTCGGATGACGAGAATGCGGCCGCGCGAATCCGAAGTGGCAATATCCTGATCAAGGCTTGGATGGGCATTCGCTTGCGCATCGAGCTTTAAGCCCAAGAACCCCAAAGGTCCACAGACTTCCCTACGAACCGCGACGGCGTTTTCTCCTACACCAGCCGTAAACACAAGCGCGTCGACTCCGCCCATTACTGCGGCCATTGCACCAACTGCTTGGCGGACACGATGGATGTAAACATCAAACGCCAATTTGGCTCTTGGATCATGCCCATCGATCGCCTTCAGGATGTCCCGCATGTCACTCCATCTTCCTGATAAACCGAGCAGGCCCGATTGGTGGTTCAAGAGTTCATCGATCTCGTCCGCCGTGAGCTGGTTGTGCCTCATCAAGAAAGTCAGGATGCCCGGGTCTACCGAACCAGAACGAGTGCCCATGACAAGTCCCTCGACCGGAGTAAAGCCCATCGTGGTGTCGAGGCTGCGACCGCCGGAAACCGCGGCGGCCGAGCAACCGTTACCCAGGTGGCAGATTACCAACTTCAATATTTTTGGACTTTTCCCAAGCATCTGCGCCGCCCGTGCAGCACAATACTGATGATTGATCCCGTGAAAGCCATACCGACGGATTCCTTTCTCGACCCAGGCATACGGACCGGAATAGATGGCAGCAGATTCAGGCATATGGCGGTGGAAGCCCGTGTCGAAGACCGCGATTTGTGGAACCCTGCCGAGAAGTCTGGCGATGCTATCGACCCCGTCCATCTCCGCGCGAATGTGAAGGGGCGCAAAAGGTGCAACGCTCTCGATGGCGGATCGCACCTCGCTCGTGAGCACTGCCGGCTCTTCAAAACGTGGGCCGCCGTGAACCACGCGGTGACCTACCACGTGAATCTCCGAGGAGGAAGCGATGGCTTGTGTTTTGCCACTCCAGGCGGTCGCCAGCAACTCTCTGACAATCTGTTCGCGACAGAGAACTGAAACCTTTTGCTTTTGGGCCGTGCCATACGCGTTCCGTACCGAGATCGCTGCAGCACGCCCGTTCCACTCAATTCGGCCCTCCCACAAAGGTTCCGGGGGGCTTTCCGGAAGTGTGTCGCCGATTTCGTACAGGCAGGCTTTTTGGCTGCTCGAGCCGGAGTTCAGTACAAGAATCTTCATACCTTCGAGCTTCCCCTCCTCGACGCAGCGACTGTCAGGAAGAGAGCACGCTCGCTGCCAAACACAGAATTGCCCGAGTCTCGCGAAACGCGCGGCGGGTCCCGGATGATGACGAATTGACCTCTCTGCGGCCAATCGCAAAGGAGCAGACACGGCGGTAACGATCCCCCTGGCGCTCGGACGAATTGTCCGGGGAGCAGATCGATGCCTCCGGATTGCTGCTATAGCAATTCCGTGCCCGCGCCCCTGAGCACAAATGCCTCATTTTGAGGAAAGACCTCACTTCCATATTTCTCACGCCGCAGCTGCGCCTCGAGGACGGCCAATTGCGCTTGGATATGCTGTTCGGCTTTCCGCTTGTGCACGATCTGTTCGCGGTAGCGGCGCAGGAAGTAGTCGATCGTTTCCACGCGGATCTTGATGGATCCGGAGGGCTTATTCTCATCCAGGTCTTTGAAACAGAAGTAGGGTGTTCCCGATTGCTCGATGATACTTTCAATCACCCCGTAGATGGGCGCATCGTGCCCGCACTTGAAGCTGGAGATCTCGAGGGCTACCAGGTTCGGATGGCGCGCTGTAAATTTCGCCGCCCAAATTTTGTGATTCGTGCTGCACGAGTATGAGTTCTTCCAGGCATCGCTGATGTCGAGCGGATTGCTGATCACTCCGGCTTGTACTTCTTCGTCAAAGAGTTGCTCCAGGAGGTCCTCGTCGATGGGCAGCGTACTCTGCGAGAAGATCGGATACCCAAGCTTTTGGAATTCCTCGAGAATCTCGTGATTCAGCCCAGGATCGTGATGGTACGGACGTCCGAGCATTACGATGCCGATACGGTCTTCCCGCTCCAACTGATCCAATACCTCGCGAGCTTTGCGTCGGATGCGGGTTTCGTATTCTTTCAAAGCCGCAAATCCGGATTCGACCGCGCGATCGTTTTCTTCTATGGACAGACCGAGCAGTGGCTGCCAGGCCTCGAACATCTGGTACGCGAAAAGCTTCCTATCCGCAAAATTAAGAACCGGATCAATGTATTTGACATTGCGTTCCGCGAAGACATCATTCTCCTTGGTGAATGCCGCCTTCACCGTCTCGGGGGTCGCGGTGACGGTGGGACATGCATTTGTGCCCACAATGTTCGCCAGCGGAGAGTGGAGCACGTCATACATGGGGAAGAAGATCGCATTCAGCGGCTTCCTCGGATGTTTCTCTTGAATCAGGTTGTACACGTGCGATATTCCTATCTTTGCCGGGAAACATGGATCGATGGCTCCGCGGCTTGCCCCGGCCCGATAGAGCTCAGAGCTGGTGTAATCCGAGTAAACGATGTGCTCGGGTTGTACCCCGAGACTCTCGAAATAGCCATGAAACAGCGGAGCATATGTGTAGATGTTTAGCACCCGGGGAATACCGATGCGAACCTTACCGCGGTTTTCCATCAGAGCGCGGCGTTGTTTGTCCGCTTTTCGCCATCCGACCCAGCCCTTGGCCGGCAGCGGATCAGCCACGCTCTTCGCGTTCACCGGACGAAACACTTCTTTCGAAGCGTAATCGACAAAGTTCGGATGCTTCGCCCGAATTGCATCCAGACCTGCCTTGATTTCCTTCATGTCATTGAGGTCTTCGACTGTCCCTTTTTCGCAAGTGGCGATAATCAAGCGTTGCTCGCCATGCATCAAAGGGACTTTTGTGACTTTCTGGATGGACACGAAGCTCAGGTCGTTCTTTGGCTGCGTACGGACGTCGATGAATGTTCGGAGACAATCGTTCTTGCAGAAGTGGCAGCGCGTGTCCTCGTTGCGCGTCGTTCGATATTCGATCTTGCGGACTGCATCAAGGCCGATGAATCTTGTCGTCTGTCCGTTCCGCCACAGGCGCAATGCTTCCTGCGCTGCCCCGATGGCACCCGACTCTCCGCAGTGCTCGTGCACGATGATCTCCGGCTGCTTGCCTGTGGCCCGGAAGCTGTTACGAATGAAATCCACTTCCGCCTTCACCACGGCCAGATTGTTCTGGGTTCCTCCCTGCAGCACAAACCGGGAGCCTAAGGCCGCCAGGTTCGGGATGCTGGCGACATACAGGAAGACATTTTTCGGCAGCACCGCAGCCAATCCGGCGAGAATCTCTTCCGCGCGCCAGCCCTGTCGCTGGAAATTCACAATGTCGGACTGCATGAACACTGCGCACCCGTAACCAAACACGGGCATAGCTTGCGCCGAGAAAGCCAGGTCCGCGTATTGATTCACGTTCAGACCGAAACCTTCCGCAGTTGATTGCAGGAAATATCCGTTCCCCGCCGAGCACTGCGTGTTCAGCTTGAAGTCCTTCACCCGGCCGTTATGCAGGATGATGATCTTAATGTCCTGTCCCCCGACATCAACGATGACGTGCGGATCTTCGTAAAACTTGAGCGCGGATTCGGTGTGAGCAACCGTCTCGACCAACGCAACGTCGGCCTTCAAGACGTCCTTGAGAATGTCTTTTGCGTATCCCGTCGTCGCGACCCCGAGAACTTCTAGCCTGGCTTTTTGGGCTTCGACCTGCCCACGAAGGCTTTCAAACATCTCGATGGTGTCTTGAATGGGATTGCCATTCGAGAGCTGGTAGGACTTGCAGAGCACATCGCCGTGTTCGCTAAGCAACACCGCTTTCGTGGATGTAGATCCTCCGTCGATGCCGATGAATCCTCCCACTGTTCTGCCCTTTGGGAACACAGCGGGGGTGAATGTTTTTCTCTTGTAGGCTTGTTTGAATGTGTCCAGTTCGGCCGGATCATCGACCAGCCCCTTGCCTCCCGACTTCGCTTTTTCCTCCTGCCTTCCAAACTCGATGTAGTGCACCAGCTTTTCGTACCCGCCGTAGCAACCGACGCATTCGTCCTCGCTGCGACCGAATTCAATCGCTCCCAGTGCAGCAAAATATTGCGCGTTCTGCGGAGCCTTGATCAGATCTTCCGGCTTCGCACCATCGGGGATTTGGATCTTGCGCTCCCGCCACATGCGCGGAATGTTTGCCTGCCATGCCTCCCGCATTCCCCGGATGAAACTGTTGGGCCCGCCGAGCAATAGCACATGTGGGCGCAGCGTGTTGCCACGCGTGAGCACGCTCAGGTTTTGCAGCACGATCGCCTCGAACAGCGATGCCATCAGTTCGTCAGGCGGGGTGCCCACTTTCTGGAGGCTGTTGATGTCCGTCTCCGCGAACACCCCGCACTTCCCGGCAACTTTATGTAACTTGACTCCGTGATATCTCTGTTCCGCCAGCAATTCAGTCGGGATCTTGAGCTTGGCGTTGATCTTGTCGATGACCGCGCCTGTTCCGCCGGCGCACTTGTCATTCATGGAAGGGATCTTCTTCTTTCGCCCGGTCTGGTCATCATCCTTGAAAACGATGATTTTCGCGTCCTGCCCGCCCAGTTCGATGACGGAATACACCTCAGGATGCAGCTTCTCGACGGCGAGAGAAACGGCTGTAACCTCCTGCACAAATTTCGTGCCAACCTGCTCGGCGATCGCAGTTCCACCCGAACCTGTCAGGAACATACGCGTATTGTGGCGACTGATGCCAACCTCGGTTTCCATCCGCTTGAGAAACTCAAGAGTCTTTTCGGGCTGTTTGGTTTCGTGCCGCCGGTAATCCTGCCATAGGACTTTGTCGCTGGCGGCATCAACGACGACGGCCTTTACGGTGGTCGAGCCAATGTCCAGGCCGACAAGAAAGGTGGCTTTCTGGTCATGTCCATGATGCGACTGGCGTACGTGCTGGATTGCGGGCGCAGGAGTTTCGAGTGGCGCAATCTGGATCAACTGCTTGCCCTTATGATCGTGCATGAAGTCCTCTTGATGCCCAAAATCCTAGGCCGCCCGGAAACACCGAACTCGCAAAGAACCTAAAGAATGTTGATGAGGCGTGCTCTGTCAGCCCCGCGAAACCAGTTCAGTCGCCCGACATTTCGGGAACGGGCGTAACCCGCACGCGCGTACGCTTCCAGAACCGCGCATCCTTATTAATGCGGTCGCTCACGTGCAGAATGAAGTGCGCCGCTGTTCCGGCAACACCGTCTGAATGCGGCACCGGATAGAACGGGCGCTTCAACTCAGGGTGCTCCTCGACGTAATCGCGGATATCGTTCATGGTCTTTCCAGTTGATCGCAGGCACTCATCAAACTCTGTTTTGGCCTTCACCTTGGCCTCGCCGAGCGCCATTTGCACCCGGCTGTGCGCGTTGACCTCACCTTCTCCGGAAGTTTCGATGGGCAGGAAGATCATGTCTTTGAACTTATTGATCACCGCCGATTGCACTCCATCGGATTGTGATGACGGCATGCAGCCAAACGGTTTCAGCGCCAGCACCATGTGGCAGAGTTTGTGCACCGTGTAGTAAACGTTCTTGCCCACTTCCAGATGGCCTTCTCCGCCGCGGGCAAACTGGTTATAGAAAGGATGTGCCAGTTCCGCCAACTCTGTTTGTGGCGCAAGGTGGTGCGTGATCCCTCCCAACTGTCTGGCAGTGCGGTGATAGAAGAAATTCCACATTCGTTCACCGGCGCCGATGCCCCACAACTTCTTCCGGAGGCCGATGTAGTTGGCGAAGGTTTTTTTCACTTCATACCATTTCGGATCGCGATGCGGGCGATTGACCGGCCACTTCGCCTTGGCGTGCGCCTTGGCCTGATACATCAGATAAGCGACCCAGGTTGCGATCGGTTCGACCAGCACCTGCGCGCCCTCGCGCTCCAGAAATTCAAACATGTGGAAGTTCCCGTCGCCCTCGGTGATCTGCGCCCAGAATTCCCCGGTGATCTTGACCAGCGGTTTTACCCGCGTGCGGTCGACTGCGATCGAGTTCATGGTTTCGTGCGCTTCAGAAAGCGCCTTGAGATAATCCTTGCCCCACATGTGTTCACGCCATTTTCCGAACACGTTGAATGTGTTGCGCAGAATCTTATTGCTCTTGAATTTGGGTTTCGCCCAGTCCGGCGCGCATTGTTCAATCTCGAACGACTTTCGATTCCGCAGATCTTCGCAAAGGTCGCCCACCATCTCGCGGAACACGCGGTCGGTCTCGCCCTTTCTCATTTCATAGGGACGAATCTGGTGGATCAGATCGTTGATCACATCGCCCATGAGCATGGCATTCAGCATTCCGAAGCCGAAATCGACGGTGAACTTCAGTCCCGGCTCCCCCGACGCAGCCTTGATCCCATCGCTGTCCTTGAACAGCAGCACGCGGAATCCATCGAAACCCGCATTCTTCAGCGCAAACCGATACTCGGCCTCATACATGCCGAAACGGCAAGGCCCGCATGATCCGGCCGTGAAGAAGACGTAATTATCCAGAATCTGCTGCCGCGTCAACCCTTCCTTCTCGAGGAACTGCAGATACTGCACCAGGTTTCCGACTGTAAAATATGTGGGATTGCATTGACCGTTGTTCCCGAACTCCTTGCCCGTTTGGAACGCGGGCACGTCGGGAATGGGCAACTTCTCGCAGCGGTATCCGCAGCCTTGGAAGATGGCGCGAATCAGGTCTTCGTGCTTCCATGTGAATCCACCGAATAAGATCGTCGTGTGTGCGCGCTGTTCGGCAGTGAAGGCGCGTTCCAGGGGACGGCGAAAATGCGCCGGCCGGTCGAGTCCGGCGATCTTCCTCAGGCGCACCCGTTCTGCCTGGAGGCGTTGCTTGATTTCTGCATCATTTTCAATCTGGACGAGATGCGAGGCCATACCTTCCTCCGGCGCTGCTAGAAAATCGCGCGACCAGGAGTCCTCAGAACTCCCAGTCACGTACGACGTGGACTTTGCCGTTCTTCAATCCCCGTTGATGCTGGATGATTTTCAATGCTCTTCAACTTTGACTCTTGTTTGTTCCGACTTTCGAACTTAGCGCTCGATGTTGCTCTTCTGCCCGGGCTCGGTCCGGCCTGAGACATACTTCATCAGGCTGCCTGTTTCGGAATCGTCACGCTCTGTTGCAGCATGAAATCCAGCAAGGTCTCACTCGGAATCCTGACTTCGTCCCCTTTGGTGATAATTTCTGAACCCGCTCCGACGCCCGCCCCGGCTCCTGCCCCGATGGCCGCTCCTTTACCGCCTCCTGCAATCGCACCGATGATGCTTCCAATCGCCGCTCCTCCCACCGTTCTCTTCGCCGTACTCTCTCCTTTTGATTTGCCAGAGACTTCACACTCTCCGGTCACCAGCGGCACAGTCTGGCCGTTGACGACGATGCCCGTCAGCTGCAGTTTAAGTTGCGACCTGCCGGTGAAAGTACCAGTCTCTTTGGACTCATCCAGCCGGCCATAAACGTCTGCGCCTTTCGGAACCGCCATCTTGCCGTCTATCCACAGATCTTGCTCGAGCGAAGCCTGGAAACGATACCCCACCCGGTTTTTCGTGGAGTCGATCGAATCAATGGTGCGAACAGTAATCCGTGTGCCGGCAGGAATCGTCACCGGGGGCGAAGCCTTTGCGAGCTCGTCTTCTTCCATGGCAGAAGGCGCACTTGGCTGCTGCGAAGGGACCGAGGGCGAAGTGCCCTGTGCTTTGAGGTCGAATCGGAGCGAGCGGATATCGGCGACATCGTAATTTTGCACAGACGAGCCTACCTGAAAGGCAATGCTCGTCTGGGTGCCTCCCATGAATTTCCCGTTGATCAAACTTCCATTTTTCAATTCCAACGAATCGGCGCGGGCAACGACCACTGCCACACATATCGAGACAATTACGACGCACAACTGCTTAGTATTCATGACGAGTTCTCCAGCGTATTCCTTGTGTTAGATCGCGTTAGAGTCCCGACACCGCGATCCGAATGAATTTTCCGTATGCCGGCGACGGATCAGTTCTCAGTTTCCCCGCCTTCATCCGATCCGGAATGCCTTATTTCCTGCGACCCGGAGGAAAATCTTTCAGCAGTTTTTGCGCTCCCTTGTTGAGCCTCTCCTGGTTCTTCTCCTGCTTTTTGCTGGGTTCAATCGCATGCTGGGCAGCCCCTATCCACACGAGCTTCTTGGTGGCGGGGTCATACATACCGACCACGAAAGTCCCGATGTAATTGCTTGAAGTATTCGCCGAGAATGTGCCGAAGGTGTTGCCTCCCGGCCCCCACGGACCCCAACCACCCCAACCGCCCCAACTGTCTCCGAACCCGTTGATTTGCTTTTCCTGATCGATCGCGAGTTGATAGCCAAGAAGCAAATCAGCTTTGCCAGCGTCTTCTACTTCAGTAAAGCCCTTGGCCGCCATTTGTGAATCGATGGCCTGCTTGACTTGGGCGTCCAGGATCTGGTCGGGACGGACGCCCACGGTGGGTACGCCTTGTACCTGGCTGACCCACGCATAGGTGTGGTATTTTGAAAAATCAGTTCCTGGCATGTAGTTGGTTCTCACATCCTGCGCGTATGACGCAGTGCAGGCGATAAGCGCCAGCAGAAGTACGGGCGCAAACCTTGACACCCCGTTCTGACATCCCTGCCACATCGTAGTTTTCCTTTCAATCATTGCTTTAAGTTTCACTGCAGTGTTTTCTTTGCGTGCCCCGTCCTCTTATAAAGGAGTCTGGAATTGGACAGGACTTTACGTTCCCGATTTGTGCTGCGTATTTGGCGATGCTGCGGTCGCCCAGGAACCTTCCGGAGGCCGGTAGGTTCAAAACGGGCTTGTGTGCTAATGCTTGGCCTTGGCACAAGATTGTCGGACTGTCCTTTGCCTCGTGCGAAGTAGTTTTCACCTTTCATCTTCATCAGAGTCGGTGCCTATTTCCTGCGTCCCGGAGGGAAGTCCTTTAGGAGTTTCCGTGCTCCCTTGTTGAGCTTCTTCTGTTTTTTTTCCCTTTTCTCGCTGGGTTCAATTGCATGTTGGGCAGTACCTATCCAAACCACCTTCTTTACCGCAGGGTCATACATACCAACGACGAACGTGCCTATATCGTTATAGGAAATACTGGTCGAATTTCTAGCGAAGCCGCCCCACCACGGGCCCCAACCCCAGCCCGCCCAGCCTCCCCAACCTCCCAAGTTGTCCCCGGAGTCATTGGTTTGCTTCTCCTGATCGATTGCGAGTTGGTAGCCCAGAAGCAAATCGGCCGCACTGCTGTCGTTCACCTTGGTGAAGCCCTTGGCTGTCATTTGCAAATCGATCGCTTGCTTGACTTGGGCGTCGAGGATCGGATCGGGGTGGCCACCCACGGCGGAGAGGCCTTGAATATCGCTGACCCATGCGTAAGCGTGGTACTTGGAGAAGTCAGTTCCTGGCATGTAATTGGTTCGCACCTTTTGCGCGTATGTCACAGTGCAGGCGAGAAACGCCAGCAGCAATCGAGGTGCAAGCTTTGAAACCCAGTTCTGACATTCCTGCCACATCGTAATTTTCCTTCTCATCATTACTTTTGCATTTCACTGCATCCGTTTTTTTGCCCGTCTTCGTCTAAGGGTTCTCCGGGATTGGACAGGGCTTTACATCCCAGATTTCTGCTGCGTACTCGGCGATGGTGCGGTCGCTCGAGAACTTTCCCGAGGCCGCCACATTCAAAATGGCCTTGTGCGCCCACTCCGTGGGATTGGCGTAGGTTGCGCAGAGCCGCTGGTCGGCCTCGAGGTATGACGCCAGGTCCGCCAGGTGCATGTAGCGGTCGCCATGCGTCAGCAACATGTCCCGCAAGGACTCAAACACTCCGGGCTCATATCGGCTGAAATAGTCCGAGAAGATCAGATCCATTGCCTGACGTGTCTCGAACTCGTGCTCATAATGCCACTGCGGGTTGTACCATCCCCGGCTGCCGATCACCTGCTCCGCCGTCAGACCGAAAAGAAAGAAGTTTTCTTCGCCGGCCGCGGCCGCCATCTCAATCGTGGCACCGTCCCGCGTGCCGATTGTCAACGCGCCATTCATCATGAATTTCATATTGCTGGTGCCGCTGGCTTCATAGCCTGCCGTCGAAATCTGATTGGAAGCATCGCTGGCAGGAATAAGGTGTTCGGCGAGGGAGACACAGTAATCGGGCAGGAATATTACTTTTAAGCGCCCACGCACTGCGGGGTCGCTGTCAATGGTCGCAGCCAGATTGTTGATGAACTTAATCATCACTTTGGCGAGCCTGTACGCCGGCGCGGCTTTACCTGCAAAGAGAAACGTCCGTGGGTACATGTCAAACCCCGGATCTTGCCGAAGCCGGTTGTAGAGCACCACGATCCGGAGTGCATTCAGGAACTGGCGCTTGTACTCATGGATACGTTTGACCTGGCAATCAAAGATCGAGTCTGGATTAAGGATCTGCCCAGTCGACCAGCTGAGCCAATCGCAGAATTCTTCCTTGGCACTGCGTTTGGCGTTGAGGAAGGCTTCGAGAAGCCCGCTATCGCCCGCCAATTCTTTCAACCTGCTTAACTGACCGAGGTCCCGCATCCATCCATCTCCAATCGCATCGGTGATTAGTCTGGAAAGCTTGGGATTGCACAATTGCAACCAGCGTCGGGGTGTCACTCCATTGGTCTTATTATTAAAACGCTCGGGAAAAACTTCCGCCAGGTCCTTGAGTGTCGTCTCGCGCAACAAGTTCGAGTGAATCTCTGCCACTCCGTTCGTGCTGTGGGAGCCGACGACAGCGAGATTGGCCATGCGAACTTTCCTACAGGCGCCATCTTCGATGAGGCTCACGCGCTCGATCCGACTTGGGTCGCCTGGGAACCGGCCACGAACGTCGCCCAGAAAACGCCGATTGATTTCGTAGATGATCTCGAGTTGTCTGGGCAACATCTCTTCAAACCACTTGACGGGCCATTTTTCCAGCGCTTCGGGCAACAACGTGTGATTCGTATAGGCCAGAGTGTTCTGGGTAATACGCCACGCGTCCTCCCAACTGAGGTGGACCTGATCGACCAGAATCCGCATGAGTTCGGGAACCGACAGAGCCGGGTGCGTGTCGTTCATTTGAATTGCGACTTTGTCGGAAAACGTACTCCAATCCGAGTTGGACCGTTGGAATCGACGGACCGCGTCTGCCAGCGAGCAGGCAACCAGGAAATATTCCTGTATCAGGCGCAGCCCTTGGCCCATCACTCTTGAATCGTCCGGGTAAAGGACGCGAGTCAGAGTTTCGGCCGAGAGCGTCTGGGTGAATGCTTCTACGAAGTCGCCGTGAGAGAACTCTTCGAAGTTGAAGTAATCAGGCGCTACCGCGGACCAGAGCCGCAGAGTGTTGATCGCGGAGCCCCCATAGCCGATGACAGGTCGGTCGAAGGGGATGCCAATCAGAGTCGATGGACGTCCAGGCACCGGACGCAGGCTGCCGCCGCTGAGTTCGAAGGAGCAGCCCAGGCTGACTTCCACCTTCTCGTTCGGGCGGACAATCTCCCAAGGGTCGGAAGAGCGCAGCCAGTTGTCCGGCATCTCCTGCTGCCAGCCATTCTGAATGGTCTGTTTGAAGATGCCGTATTCATACCGCAGCCCGTATCCCATGGCTGGCAACTGCAACGTCGCGGCGGACTCAACGAAGCATGCCGCCAACCGTCCGAGACCGCCGTTGCCCAGGCCAGCGTCGGGCTCCTGCTCCAATATCTCAACGAGTTTGAGTTTCTTTTGCTCAATGACCTTGTCCGCCACCGGGCCGAGCAGAAGATTCATGACATTATTTGCGAGGGAGCGGCCGATGAGGAACTCCATCGAGAGATAGTAGAGCCGCTTGGGATTTCGTACTTCGTACGTCTTCTCCGTCAACAGCCATCGCTGGGAAAGAACGTCGCGCACCGAGCGTGCAAGAGCTTCAAAGCGATCGCGGGCCGTTGCCGCTGCCAGATCGACGCCGCTGTCAAACAGCAAATGCCGTTCAAACAGGGCTTCATCCGTACCTGAAAAGTGCACAGGACCGCACCCGTACCGGGCCGCGAGTGTGTGAACGTCGGGCAACGAGGCCCGCTTCGCGGCAGCCTTAGTATTCATGGTCGACTCCTTCAATGGTTTTCGATGGTTGGTGGCGTGGCCGCGAACCCTTCAGATCAACTGCCGTCATTGGCAGAACTCGAGCCCCACCTCTCGAGCTATGCCAGCGAAACAGCTTGCGGCCGGTGAAAACTAAGAGTCCGACCAAGACCAGAGTCGCTAACAAGGTTCCGGCTTTGCCGACATAAGCAGCTGCGCGGTCCAAATCATGGCTGAAGACATAGCCCAACCCGGCATACCCGGTTGACCAGAGACTGGCTCCGACGGTCTCAAAGGTGAGGAAACGAAGACGACCGGTGCCCGACGTTCCGGCCAGTGGAGGCACGACCGCGTCGAGACCGGGGACGAACTTATCCAGCACCAGTAGCCGATGCCCATGGCGGGCAAACATTTTCTTTGCTCTGCGGTCGGCCGATTCTGGATCTGACGCGAAACTATGAATGAAGTGCAAGACCCTTTCGCCCCACGCCCGTCCCGCCTCGTACCAGATCCAATCGGCCAGAACACAACCAGCGATCGCCAGACTCAGGGCAGTGACCAGGCCCAATTTGCCGGCAGCTGCGAGCGCTCCGGCCGCAAGCAGAAACCCAGGTGCCGGTATCGGCAAACCTATCTGGCGCGCGAACACAGCGGCGAACAGAATGGGGTAGCCGTGCCTCCCGATGAATTGCACGATAGTCGTCATCCGATTGAGCGCGTTAGTGTCGCAGCCGCATTTAACAGACAATACCGAAATTCATCATTGTGGCGCTTACCCATTCGTTGCACTTTCGATATGCAGGCAATTGCTTCGGCGGCAGCTGCGGCCCTTGATCTTTCTTTCCCCTGTGCGCTCAGCGATCTGACTGATTCTTCAGTTTGTCAAAGCATTCGCTGTCCGCTCCTGATCGTCAAAAGGCCGAGCATCAACACTTCTCGGAGCGTGATTAGAACGCGCGGCTGAGTTGCCTTAGTTAGCAGTTTGAAAGCTCCAGTTTGGCGCTCCGCCTCTGCGTTGCAGCTCACGTTGAATTTCTTCGAGTGCCGCTGCATCCGCAGCTGTAATGGCGACCTCGCGAGCGAGAACCATGTACAGCATGTCAAACAGTGTGTCCGTTGGAATGTCCGTCAGCTCTGCCAGCATGGTCAACCTCCTGAAGCGAATTTGAAGATCGCGATTTTGTAGTGGCAATCCGCCTGCCAGACTCGAGCGTTCAGAGGTGGATGAAAACAGGGGAGATCGGCTGGAGAGGACTCTCCGATGCAGGGTTTGTGTGACATGCCAAGGGCACTGACCGAATTCGGGCAGCAACGAACATCTTTTCCCGGCCCTTGGCCACATTTGTGGGGCTTTACAGATCGACGGATGCAGATCTATTTCGTCTGCTCGGGCGGTGTTTGCTGAATCTGAATGGTAGGGATTCGATCAGACTGTGTCATATCGACCGAGACTGTCCCAAAGTTTCCGTTGGAGTCGAGCGCTCGAATGGTTACGCTGGCCTGTTCACCCGCGGGCCCTGGGACCATCTTGCCGTCGACTAGTACAGACACGCGAAGTCCTCGGTTGGGGTCGCCGGGATTGACCTGTTCCACTCTCTGTTCGGTTTTTTCCTCACCCGCCGAACTAGAATGGCTCAGACTATTTTTGCGCTCCACCAGGTGCAGACGCCCGTCCTGGGGGGTCCCCGGGACATCAATGGAATAGGTTTCCACGCTGCTCCCCTTATCTCCAGAACTGCTCTCAAATTCGTGGCTCACCACGCGAGAGATCTGACTTAACTTACCCTCGGCGTCGGGCCGGAAGACCGTCTCCTCAATCTTGCGGCCGTTCGATTCTGGTGTCGCAGCGTTTTGCCGTATTTCGCTCACTTGCCACTTTCCGTTAACGTCAAGAAGCCATGTAGTCTTTTCAGTTTCCGCCGTATTGTCGTCACCCGATTTGCGGACTTCGCGTGTCTTGAAGGCTGGAGCTAGGCCCCCATTGATGCTCGTAAGCATCACCGTCCTCTTCGTTTCTTCCGAATCCTTTCCGATTTTCCTACTCTCCTCGATTTCGCGTTGTACTGGCTGAAGCTTTCCATTGATGTCTGGGTTGTAGGTCACGCGAGCTATATTCGACTCATCGCCCGGCAGGCTGTGTTTCTCTTCTTCCGTTACCTGCACGAGGGCTTTCTTTCCATTAACGTCCTGGCTAAACGTGCGCGTTACAGTTCGGAGCGTAGTAGCGTCGACCTGCAGCTTTTCTGTTTCGATGTCCTGATAGGGTTCGAAATGTCCATCAGTACCGAGGATCTCGACCGATCGCTTGTCCAGCGTCCGTTCGCCTTTCTGGCTATGGCTTTCGATGATACGTACGGGCAGACGCGTGGGCAGAAGGTTGTCGCTCGTTGAGTTGGTTGTGGCGGTCCAGGACGTGTCTGGGTGATCAGTGGTTGTGGCAAGTGACGTCTGCGCAACCAAGCTCTGAGCACAGCAACAAAGCCCGGCAATGGTCAGGATCACCCGTAACAGCCCAACAGCTGCGATGCGGAGAACAATGCACGCAGGTAGTGGACGAGCAAACCTCTGAGATCGCACATGAACAAACGACATTGGCATGTTCCTCAGTCGACCAGCCAATGCATTCGCGGCGTGGGACTTCCTTTCGTGCCAGCGGTCAGCACCCAGGCCATGTGCAGGGGATGAAATTCTATTTCATCCTTCTCAAGAGAGCGGATGTCAGGGGCAACTTGGAAAAGCAAAGTCGAAGTCCCTCCTTGCTGGCCAGTAAAGCTCGACGAGCACATATTCGTTCCTCCTGTCTGTAAATTGCCCGGTTACGATTTGTTTTCTTTTTTCATTGACAATCTAGTTTGAAGGTAAGGACGCGGCCATTGCGGCGTCGTTGAGCAGCGCAGAGTCGATGAGCGATGCAATCTGTTGCCAGACCACGGGATCGTTCTCGATCTCGTGATGTGGCCGATTGAGGTGACGCGCGATCCACGGATAGTTATCGCAATTAATTTGGCGATCCCGATACGTCATCTGAAAGTTGCCGATGATATTTGTGCGTTCCGAATCAGCGGCGCGAATGTACGCCCGCCCATGGATGATGCCTTTTGTTTGATAAAAATTGACGGCATTCTGAACGTTCTGCGGAATTACCGCGTCCCGGTGACCTGGTTTATGCACACTGTCCACCAGTACGGTCAGGTACACGGGAATGTCGAGCCGGCCTAAGTCACGCGCCAAGTTCACCACCTGCGAAGCGCCCCAACTGTGACCATAAATAATGATTCTGGTGTCTTGCTTCTCACGGGATGTGAGCTCTGGATGTCCGTCCTTTCCGAGCAGTTGCAGCACTCGGCGCAACGCGTGCTTCCCATCGTGGTTTGCGAACACTTCTGCGTGCACCTCGGACGGATAGGTCTGCCGTAAATAGGAAGCGAACTGTACCTCGGGGTGCCTCCCATCGTCGGGTCGAACGAACCCACCGACAAAGCCGATGATGATCGCTTTTTCGATGGCCCTATTTTTGATTCCCGCATGGTTTTGAAAGCAGACCAGGCGGAGAGCGGCTTTGACGCCTGTCTCAGGTAACTGAGCGCAGATCCCAGGCTCAGTAACAGGACGGGAAGGAATTTTCGTTTTGTCACCAGCCACAGACGACTGCCCGAGGCCTACGGGAATCAGCGATGCGGCCGCCACCATCATCCACAACGCTCGAAGCTTCCAAAATCCACACATACGAATTTTCTCGCCTTGTGGTTTCGTACCAATATGAGAGTGCCCCTAGGCCTCTCTTCATCAGAGCAATGCACTCTGGCGTCCAAACTCGGTTTCTCACAAGCCTCGCCGCGCAAAGACCATAGGCAATCGCTTCTCCTTAAGGCTGCCCTTATTGGGGCATTGACCACTGCCGGGCAGCCCGGCGTAACACATACTGGGTCACCGCAGCACAGCGTCATGCACTTGGACGGAAGCCGGATTGGCGGACAAACTGCGTTACCTCGGGCGTACATCAGGACGATGTCGATTATGTTCAAGATCACGCAAAACACGATTCGCCAATTCACACTCGCAGAAATCCTGCTCATGGCGGCTATGAACGAAATCAACGCCAAGCAAAGGACCCTTGAACGCTCCGGGCAAGCCCGCAGAGATCCAATGGGAATTGGGCAATGATCCTTGACGACAAACAGAATATTGGTCTGAGTGATATTGCCTCTCGATCTTGTTTGGCGAAATCCACTTGCCCGCATCAGGGCACATTTGAGAACGAGAGAGAAAGACAATCCCTACTGTCAACGGGCGCAACAAGCCACCAAAATCCGCGCACGGCGTCCCATTGGAACGCCAGCAACAATGGGCTTGAATAAGTGCTGAAAGAGCTGATGGTGGCCGCTAGTCGATCTCGAGCAGCAGCGAACTGGAGTTCCCCCCGTTAGCACATCCCAGGACATAGGTGCTGCCGGGCGACGTGACCGTAATCCAAACATTCTTCGCCGCTGAACCGCCGTACGAGTCAAACGTTTCCTGTGTAATGGTTGTTTGCAGGTGACGTGAATCGATGAATGTTGTGGGCAACGGATTCTTATTCCACAGGATCTCGGATTGGGGGACGAAGCCGCTTCCTTCGACAGTCATCACAGCTGACAGCGTGTCAGCAGAAACCGGGTTCGGTGAGAGTGCACCAATCTGAGGATATGGGACCGCGCCGCGGCAGTTGTCGAGGTTCACCACCGCCGAGCATGTCCACGCGGACAGTAGAGAGGCGAGCGCCAGGACTAAGGCCATACGGTAAGCTTTTCCCACAAAGCCCGGGTGGTGGCACATACTTCGCATTTCCCGAGCGCCATCTTTTGCTGGCACTACCGCATTCGCTCCTTCCCGATGCTGCTTGGGCGTTCTCATTCGTCAAAGCTACGAGCCCCACCCTTCAGGCGGTTCTGCACGATCTGCTTCCAGACGAACTTGATAACTCGCGAGTCGTCGTAGCAATACGCAAGATTGTGATTCAGTGTCGAGAAACAGTGACGCTGGCACGATTTCTTCATGTGGCGCAATTGATCGTCATCGAACTTCGGTTTATCGATACTTCCCCAGTCACACGTTGACGCATACATCGGGAAACATGGGGCCAGCGTGCCATCGGTTCGGATAATCACGTTGTTCTGCCCTGCCCGGCAATTCCATTCGGCAAAGTGCAGATCCCCGGATGCATCTTGCTCTATGCCCGGCATGCACGCGATGTGCTTTGCAGTTCCGTTCGCAGTGTCTCCATCGCCGTTCCACCCGTACGTTTTCAGATCAGAGGCACCGCCGCCCATTCTCATGAACGCCTTGATCTCTTCGAGCCGTTGCACTGAGTTCACCATCTGGTAGCCAGCTCTATTTTTTTCAATGAGCCAATCGACCAGTTCATCGGTGCGTCGCCAATCTTCGGGACGGATGTAGGTAGGGTTATCAGATAAATGCTTGAAATGATCGTCCTGTTCAAGCATCGGCGTCTCGTTGATGTGGTAGTCGGTGGCGATGCGGTGGGAGTGCGCGTATTCGGTCAGCTGACGAACATCCTCTGTGTTATTGCGGCAGATATTGATGTTCAGGAAAACCATATAGCCGTACACGAATTGTTTCCGCATCAAGTGTTCCAAGTGCGGCTCGATTGGGAGTAGAGCTTTGGGCAAACCGGGCTTGACGTCCCATGCATCGACCGCCACGTTGAAAACTGACGCGCCGGCGTCGGCCAGGCGATCGGCAACATCCGGTCTCAACAACCGCGCGTTGGTGCCGATGTAGATCCAAAATCCCTTCTTGGCGGCGTAATGGACGACTTTGTGTGCAAATTGCGGTCGCAGCAGTGGCTCGCCTCCCATCAAGGCCAGCACCCGGCACCCCCGATCGTGCAGCCAATCGATCGTCCGCCGTGCCGTGTCCTCAGTCATTCCCTTAACTTTGTTGTTGAACGCCCAACAGTACCAGCAATCGAGATTGCACTTATATTCGAGGAATAGGTAGGCAATGATGGGATGGAACTCCCCCGGTAGCACCCGAGAGCGGATATACGGGAAAAGCCAGCCCCTCATCGAGCGATAGGCCTGAGAGAGCGTCCAGTCCCGCTTTTCTGGTGCTGTCCCAGGTCCGGGGTCGGACACCTTCTCTGGGAATTGCGGATAGACGGGTTCTGGCAGAGACAATCCCTGGTGAACCGGACGTTCTGGGGTCTGCGCGGAATTCATCAAAAGGCTGTGGACGTTTACATCAATGCGAAACTTTGGAACTGTGGACATTGCGTTTCCTTCATAAAGACGTGATAAATCCGAAAGACTGCTGACGACTCCTCGAGTGCAACCTAGCTGCCAAATTAGGGCCTACTGTAGTGTGCGGTTCGACACTGTTCAGCTCTAGCAATTTGCTCTTACCCGCACTGCTCGAGTGAGCGCACACAATACGACCTCACTCACCGTCCAGCTCTGAGTGAACGCGTGGTGACAAGCCTCTGGCATTTGTAATGCATGTAGCATGAACTATGAAACGTTTCGGTGATGGCCCTCTATACCGAAATGGATAACAAGTCACTAAAGTCAGCTCCGCATTGCTCGTCTGATGCAGCACTTCAATGTCGCTAGGTGCGACAACTTCTGTGCGGTTCACTGAGTAGCGAAAATTGCCATTGATTGTTTTTACGGTGATGATGTCATTCGGTCGAATCTCTCTTAGCGATCCGAAGAACGTATCGCGGTGAGCCGCAATTCCCATATTTCCGGAGGACCCGGGAAGAGAAGTACCCTCAATGTGACCTGCTGCAACAGCAAGAATGTCCGGTGTCGCGCCTTCGAGAACGACAACAGAGATGTGGAGCCGAGGGATCTCGAGATGACCGACGATTGCTCCGTTACCCTCCATCGAGGCGCTGTTGGAACGTTGAGAACTCTGGCCTAAGCAAGCCAGAGTAATAGTGAACACCAGACTCGAAAATACAGCCAGCCGTTTCATGGAGTTGTCATCCAGTTTCTCGAGGAAGACGTATAAGTCCGAAGATACTTGCGACGAACTGCGAAAGTGCAAATTCGCTGCCAAACGTGAGACACGGCCAAGGGGTTGCCGTGCATGTGTTTCGCGACGCTGTAGCTCCTTGCGTCTGCCCTGTTACGAGCACTGCCCAGATGCGGGCACGCAAAAACGGTCGTTATCACGGGCAGCAATCGACTTATGGCTGCCGGAGGTTTGGTTGCTGGTTTGCATCGTTCTCTGGCAGAAAGAATGGCGATGAATACACTTGAAGTCGAAGAGCAGATTGCTGTACGGACCGCGAACATTGAACAACGTAGACTTTTGCGATACGCGCTCCTGATTGCCGCGGCGAGTTACGTGATCTTCTCGTCATACTACATCTCTCAGACGCGTAGCCGTTTGGCCTCGCTCGCAGTGGCCCAGGAAGTGGCGATTGCAAACCTGCAGAAACGCCAAGCTGCCACAGAAGCAGACCTGAAGACGTCGAACCAGACCTTGTCACAGCAACTGGGGATCACCGAAAGAGGACTGCAAGCGGCATACGCGGGCACGACGGCCGAGCTACGGCAAAATCAAAAAGTCTTCGAGAGACGCATGCAGGACCAGCAGACTGCGGCAGCCGATCAGGTCACTTTTGAGGTGAAGCGAGCTGAACGGTGCCAAGAAAGAAATCGCCGCTACCCGTACGGACCTTGAGTCGACGAAAGTGAAAGTCGACCGAGCGATGGGCGATTTGACAGGGCAGAGCAGCCTCATTGCCCGCACCCGGGAAGATCTGGAAGAACTCAGGCACCGCGGCGATCGCAATTACTATGAGTTCACCTTGAACAAGGGCGACCGCCCGACCCAGTTTTCAACGGTCGGCCTGCAGTTAAAGAAAGCCGATGCCAAGAAGAGCAAGTTCACCCTGAACGTGGTTGCCGACGATCGCGTCATCGAGAAAAAGGATCGTGGAGTGGCCGAGCCTTTGCAGTTTTACACAGGGCGAAACCGGCAGCTCTACGAAGTCGTCATTTTTACGGTCGAAAAAAACAGGGTGACAGGCTACTTGAGTACGCCAAAGCAGGCACGTCTGACGGACATGAGGTAGTCCCGACTCTCCTTTAAGCGTCAGCTATCACCTGCCAAGATCGGAGGCAATGTGTCGGTACCAATAAGCAAGGACGAACGTTCCAATCTTATGCGGGGCACGCGGAATGCAATCTTGCTCGCCTTACCGTTTTGGTTAGGGTTGATCTATTTGCTCACCAGATAGTGAGACATCCGTCGTTGGCGCAATTGCTTCGGCCGAGCGCGCCGCATGAAGGACCACAAAGGCGAAAACATTCTTAGTCGCTCCTGCTGAATGTTTTGATTCAAGGGTGCAGAAGTTTGCGCGTTCCTCAGAAATACCTTAACTGAGAGTGGTCAGAGTGTTCCGGAACTGAATGTTGAGAGTATGAAAATCCAACACCCGGCCCCTCAATGTTGACGGCTAAATGGGGATGGTCTCTCTTCTTGTGGAAGATGTTGCAGCGGCTACCGTTCCGCCAAGTCCCGATAAGAGATCAACTCTATCTCTTGCTGTGCCAGAATCTCCCGAGCTCGCCCCGAGGTCAATACACGGAGTTCGACTTCCCGCGACTCTCGGAGTCGCGTCTTTGCCGATTGGAGATCAGAGTCGTGGTAGCCGGGATGGCAAACAAATTCCCAGGTTCCCTCCGGAATATTGCTTGCGATGCTCGTAAATAACGTCTCGTCTAGAGTCCCGGTAACTTCAATCCCCAGGGTCCCGTCGGGTGTCACAAAGCCTTCCCGCTGCACGGCCTGGCGAAATTGTCCCGAAAAGGATGATCGCAAAGCTCTCACTTCTGCCCACCGGGTCCACAGATTGGGTCGCTTCAGAAGTTCACGGAACGGAAAGCCGGCGCCGAAGGGGTTTCGCACGGCTCGTACCCCGCACTCGGCTGCGGCCAGCAACAGAGGCCGCAACACCTTCGGGAAAATATGCGTATGCTTGTGCGTATCGAAGTGTGACAGGCACAGTCCCGCCGCCTGCACTTTGTGCATTTGCGCCCTTGCCTCGGCGAGGATCTCAGCTGAATCAAGCCGTCCCGCCAAGGCCCGAGCGGCAAATGCTTTCAAGCTGTCACAAAATCGCCCGGATTGTGTCAAGGAAGGATGTCTGGCCAGCGGCAAGACCGGGTCACCATCGATCAACACGA
>Ga0335084_10000078_pt1 | contig 62534 bp, 57 predicted proteins | sample Lox_Sample_44_FD_206721 | JGI IMG/M metagenome (GOLD analysis project Ga0335084, IMG submission 206721) | Soil microbial communities from Loxahatchee National Wildlife Refuge, Florida, United States - Lox_Sample_4.4 | ecosystem: Environmental > Terrestrial > Soil > Wetlands | place: USA...
TGCCTCGCCTCCACAAAGGCCATGTGCAGGCTGACTTCGAGTTCCTGGGCGATCATGCTTCCTCCATCACGCACTGCAGCGGATGCTGATGCTGGCGTGAATAACTGCAGACCTGCTCGACCTTGGTCGCGGCGATGTCACGCGGATAGACGCCGCAGACGCCACGCCCTTCATGGTGCACCTTCAGCATGATCTGGGTTGCCTGTTCTCTCCCCTTGCCGAAGAACTTCTGCAGGACTCCAACCACGAATTCCATTGGCGTGTAGTCGTCGTTCAGCAACACCACCTGATACATCGGCGGAGGCTTAACGCGAGAAGCCTGCTTCTCGACGACAGTGCCTTCGTCAATCCGGTCACTCATCGACCTGCGTTTATGACTGGCATTCTATGCAAACCGCACTGTCCTTCCCGGATACAAAAAGCGTACCAATCATACGGTAAATCACCTTGCGTCCCGTCGAGTGAAACACGCGGGAATCCCGTCAGTTTCATGAAATGGATGCTGACGCAACACATTCAATGTTTGTCCGCAAAAGTCGATCGCCAGGTTGCACCGCGACGCAATCGCCATCGAGTGCGGAAAGCGCGTTGCGAGATCGAAACCGGCGGACCCGAGTCCCGATCAGAGACCGCTTGACCGGCGCGGCTTTTGCTCGAACAATCGCGGCGTCAAGCTGGTATGCGGGGGCATACAGGGGCTGATGCGCACACCAAAATGGCACTGTGCGCGGGATCGGGGCGGCGCCGGGCAGAGGCCACTACAGGGCGCCCATTCATCGTGGGAAGGAAAGAAGGAATGGCTACAGGTACGGTCAAGTGGTTCAACGACGCCAAGGGGTACGGCTTCATCACACCGGACGACGGGGGCGAGGATCTGTTCGCTCACTTCTCCGCTATCCAGATGAACGGCTTCAAGACCCTGAAGGAAGGTCAGAAGGTGCAGTTCGAGGTCGTGCAGGGTCCGAAGGGCAAGCAAGCGTCGAACATCACTTCACCAGGCTGACAGGGGACGCACACCGCTTCGACCCCGCCGCGGCGGGGTTTGTTTTTTGCGGCGCCCCTTGCGTACGCGACCCTGCTTGCCGCACGTGCACTCGTCGCGGTTGACGCGCACTGCGTGCGCTCAACATTGATTGGTCGCCCGCACTGGGGAGCGAAGCCGACGCAAGCCAGGTGGGTGCAGTCAGTGCTGCCGCCGGGCGCTCGCGTGCACCCGAGGCGATTCCTACATGTTTTCGATCATCACCTGGCCGAAGCCCGAGCAGCTGACCTGGGTCGCGCCGGCCATCAGACGCGCGAAGTCGTAGGTCACCTTCTTCGACAGGATCGCGCGTTCCATCGACCTGATCACAAGATCTGCGGCCTCGGTCCAGCCCATGTGCCGGAGCATCATCTCGGCCGACAGGATCTCGGAACCGGGATTCACATAATCCTTCCCGGCGTACTTCGGCGCCGTGCCGTGCGTGGCTTCGAACATTGCAACCGAATCCGAAAGGTTGGCGCCCGGCGCGATGCCGATGCCGCCGACCTGGGCAGCCAGCGCATCCGAGATGTAGTCGCCGTTCAGGTTCATCGTCGCGATGACGTCGTACTCCGCCGGACGCAGCAGGATCTGCTGCAGGAACGCGTCGGCGATCACATCCTTGATGACAATTTCGCCATGCGCAGCCCGGATCTTCATCCATGGCCCGCCGTCGAGCAGTTCGGCCTTGAACTCTCGCTGCGCCAGCTCGTAACCCCACTTGGCGAAGGCGCCCTCGGTGAACTTCATGATGTTGCCCTTGTGCACGAAGGTCACGCTCTTGCGCCTGTTGTCGACCGCGTACTGGATCGCCTTGCGGATCAGCCGCTCGGTCCCTTCACGCGAGATGGGCTTGATGCCGATGCCCGACGTGGCCGGGAAGCGGATCTTCTTGACCCCCATCTCGTCCTGCAGGAACTTGATCAACTTCTTCGCCTTGTCGGTTTCCGCTTCGTATTCAATGCCTGCGTAGATGTCTTCTGAATTCTCACGGAAGATCACCATGTTGGTCTTCTCGGGCTCCCTGACCGGGCTGGGAACGCCCTTGAAATACTGAATCGGCCGCAGGCAGACGTACAGATCGAGTTCCTGGCGCATTGCGACATTGATCGAGCGGATGCCGCCGCCGACGGGCGTCGTCAGCGGGCCTTTGATCGAGACGACGTACTCGCGCAGCACGGCGAGCGTTTCTTCCGGCAGCCACACATCCGGACCGTAGACCTTGGTCGACTTCTCGCCGGCATAGATTTCCATCCAGACGATCTTGCGCTTGCCTCCATAGGCCTTCGCGACCGCGGCGTCCACGACCTTGATCATCACCGGCGTGATGTCGACACCGGTGCCATCGCCCTCGATGTACGGAATGATCGGCTGGTCCGGAACGTTGAGGCTGTAGTCCTTGTTGACGGTGATCTTCTGGCCGGTCGTGGGGACCTTGATATGCGCGTACATGGTGTCTCCGGGGAGAATCTTCTTGTCGTCGGCGCCGCACCCGACGCACGACATCAGCGCCGCGGGAAAGTGGACTGGCCCGGCAGTTTACCCGCGGCAGCAGGCGACGAACGGCGATCGGTTTGGCCCATGTCAACCGGCCGGGTCCTCCGCGCGTTTTCGACTCGACCATCCGGTCGTCCGCTCACGGGACGGCCCACGGACAAAGGGTCCAGGGCCAAAGTTCGAATCTAGGGAGAGAAGTATGAAGAAAGCAATTGCCGCGCTGATCAGCGCTCTGTTCGCGGGCGCGGTTCTGGCCCAGGGTGCGGCGGCCCCGGCCGCCCCGGCCAAGGCGGCCGCCCCGGCGACCCAGGCCGCACCGGCCGCCGCGCCGGCCGCCAAGGCCGACGCGCCGCCGGCGGACGCCAAGGCCAAGACCGACAAGAAGGCGAAGAGCGACAAGAAGTCCAAGAAGAGCAAGTCGACCACGCCCAGCTCGTCGACGACCACGACGACCGACAAGCCGAAGCAGTAAACGGCGCCTCGATCGACAAAGGGCAGGGAACTTTCCCTGCCCTTTTTTCGTCTTTGCCGAAGCCCTGGCGGCCTCTTCCGGCTTGCCACAGTGCCCGACTCATCGCCGACGATGCTCCGACTACTCGTGTCCTTGCGTTACCTGCTGCTAGCCGTCGGCGCGATGCTCTCGGTCGCGGCCGTCGCCCAGACCGGGCCCCAGCCCACGCTGCCGACCACGCGCCTGACGGCGGGGATGCACATCATCACCGCCGAGGTGGCGGCGGCGCCCCTGAGCCGCACAGTCGGCATGATGTTCCGTGAAACGGTGGCACCGAATCACGGGATGCTGTTCGTCTTCGAAGACAAAGGGCAGCAGTGCTTCTGGATGCGCAACACGCTGCTGCCGCTGTCGATCGCCTTCATCGAGGACGACGGCACCATCCTGCAGATCGCGGACATGGCGCCGAAGAGCGAGGCCCTGCACTGTTCGCAGGGGCCGGTGCGCTATGCGCTTGAAATGGAGCAGGGTTGGTATGCGAAGAAGGGCATGGTCGTCGGCTCGAAGATCCGCGGCTTGCCGGCGCCACGCTAAGGCACCCTAGCATCGCTGCCAGCTGGCGTTCAGGCGCCCAGCGGCCCTCAGGCGAAATTGCGGGCCGCAAAGTCCCAGTTCACCAGCGACGCAAGAAAGGTCTCGACGAACTTGGGACGCGCGTTGCGGTAGTCGATGTAGTAGGCGTGCTCCCACACGTCGATCGTCAGCAACGGCTTGTCCGATGTGGTCAGCGGAGTCGCAGCGTTGCCGGTGTTGGCGATGTCGACGCCGCTTCCTTTCCTGACGAGCCAGGTCCAGCCCGATCCGAAGTTGCCGACAGCACTCTTGGTGAACGCCTCCCTGAAGGCCGCGTACGAGCCCCACTTGGCGGTGATCGCCTGCCCAAGCGCACCCGTCGGCTCGCCGCCGCCGCCAGGCCGCATGCAGTTCCAGAAGAACGTGTGGTTCCACACCTGGGCGGCGTTGTTGAACACCCCTCCCGAAGACTTGCGAATGATGTCCTCGAGTGGCATCGCTTCGAACTCGGTGCCCTTGATCAGGTTGTTCAGGTTCGTGACGTAGGCCTGATGGTGCTTGCCGTAATGAAATTCGAAGGTCTCCTTCGACATGTGCGGCGCGAGCGCGTCGGTCGCGTAGGGAAGTGGGGGGAGCTTGTGTTCCATGCAGGACCTCGACTGGTGTTCGGGAGCAAATCCAGATTCTATCTTTCACTCAGTGCCGCGGCTCGCTCGCGGCACGCCGCCCGCGAGTCGGTACTCGCGCCCGGACTCAGCGCTCTTCGCCGGCCGCGTCGCCCCGTTCAACGGTCTCGACCCGGACGCCGGCGCCGCCACGGGCCAGCAGCAAGCGCAGCGAATCGCCCGGAGCAAGGCGCGCGCCATCGGTGACCGCGCGACCCTGCGCGTCGAGGGCGATTGCATAGCCACGGTTCAGCACGGCCTGCGGATTGAGCGCAGCCAGCCGCACCTTCGATCGCTCGAGACGCGCCGCGCGCGCTGCCTGCGCGGCGCTCTGTTGCGCCGCGAGTCGCCCACGCCACTGCATCAGCCTGCCGCCATCGGTTCGCGGTCGACATTGCAACCACCGTGCCTGTCCCGCTGCGACCCGGAGGTTCGCCTGCCCCAGCCGTCGCGCCGACGCTGCCACGGCGCGCGACTGCAGCGAAGCGACGCGCGCATCGAGCGCGGCAAACGCGGCTCGTGGCGTGGCCAGGCTGCGCTGCGCGAAATCCACGCGCTGGCCCGCGCGCTCGAGCCTCGCTGTCAGCTGTCGGGCAAGCTGCCGAACCTGGCCGGCGAGTGCGTCCCGCAGGCCGGCGCGATCGGGCGCGACCAGTTCCGCAGCCGCCGTCGGCGTCGGTGCGCGCACATCGGCCGCGAAATCAGCAATCGTGACGTCGCTGTCGTGGCCGACGCCGACAATGACCGGCAGAGTCGCCGCGCGGATGGCGCGCGCGACCGCCTCTTCGTTGAAGGCCCACAGGTCTTCGATCGAGCCGCCCCCGCGGACCAGCAGCAGCACGTCGACATCTGCCCGAGCGGACGCGCGGGCCAGCATCGCTGCGATCTCCGCGCCGGCGCCGGCGCCCTGCACAGGAACCGGGTAGACGACGACGCCCAGGTACGGCGCACGCCGCTGCAGCGCGCTGAGCACATCGCGCAAGGCCGCCGCCTGCAGTGAGGTGACGACGCCCACCGAGCGCGGCATTCGCGGCAGTGGACGGCGGGGCGCATCGAACAGGCCTTCGGCCGCCAGCCGCTGTTTGAGCCGCAGGAATTCCTCGTAGAGCCGGCCCAGGCCGGCTCGCCGCATGAACTCGACGTTGAGTTGGAACTCGCCGCGCGCTTCGTAAAGTGAAACGATCGCGGTCAGCTCGACCTGGTCGCCATCGCGCGGCCGCCAGTCGAGCAGGCTGTTGCGCGCGCGGAACATCACGCATCGCACCTGCGAACTGTCGTCCTTCAGCCCGAAATACCAGTGCCCGCTCGCGGCGCGGGTCAGGTTGCAGATCTCGCCCTGGACCCGCACTAGTGGAAAGCTGCGTTCGAGCACTCCCGCAACGGCGCGGTTCAGCGCGGAAACCGTCAGCGCGGGCCGCGCCGTTGCTGGATCCGCGGGATCAAACTCAAGCGCCATGCGGGTTTCCGGGCAAAAGCTGTCCACAAAGCGCAAACTTCCGTGCCCGCCTCCGGGTTGACCCGGGTGTCACCTGAACTCGGGAGGTCAAGTGCTTGATTTCGCAACAGTTTTGCATCCGCTCAAGGGGTAAGCAGACCGACCAATGTCCGCTGCGACAAGGGCTTAGCGTGCGCGGCAAGAAGTTGTCCACATACTTCTCCACAGGATTTGTGGAAACTTGCGGCTACTCGAGGCCGACACTACGCTTCGCGCTCTTCGCGCGCCGCGACGGGGGATCCTACTTTTGCTTTCCATCATCATCGAGTTGGGCTGGCCGGTCTGGCCCCTGATCATCGCGTCCGTGCTGGCGTTGGCACTGATCATCGAGCGCGCGGTGGCGTTGCGCCGGCCACGGATCTTACCCAGCGGGCTGCTCGACGATGTCCTCGGACTCGTGCGCAAGCAGGCGGTCAATCCCGACGTCGTCAACAAGCTTGAACAGAACTCGCCGCTGGGCCGGGTGCTCGGTGCGGCGCTGCGCAGCCATCGGGTGCTGCGCGAAGGCGCAATCCAGCAGGTCGAGGCGGCCGGCGCGATCGTCGCCAATCGGCTGACCAAGAACCTGACGCTGCTTGGATCGATCGGCTCGATCGCGCCGCTGCTGGGACTGTTCGGCACGGTCATCGGCATGATCACCATCTTCGCGTCGCAACAGGCAGGCTCCAGCCCGCAGGATCTGGCGCGCGGCATCTCGGTAGCGCTGTACTCCACGGCTTTCGGCATCATCGTCGCGGTGCCCGCGGTGCTGGCGCACCGCTACTTCCGGCGCCTGGTGGAAGACTACCTCGTGGACATGGAGGAGCAGGCCGAGCGCCTGCTCGAGGTGGTCTACGGCGATCGGAGAAGCTAGATGCGCTTCCGGCGGCCGCACGATGAGGAGCCTGAGGTCAACCTGATTCCGTTGATCGATGTACTGCTGATCGTGCTGATCTTTCTGGCGGTCAGCACCACCTACTCGCGCTTCGCCGAACTGAAGATCCAGTTGCCGTCGGCCGAGGCGACGACGCCGGCGACACCGCCGGCGGTCGTGAACGTGGCGGTGACCGTGGACGGCCGCTACGCGATCGACAAGACGACGCTCGCGACCACCGACAGCGTCGCCCTGTCGGAAGCGCTGACGCGCGCCGCGGGCGGCCGCGACGACGTGCTGCTCGTGATCAATGCAGACGCGCAGGCGCCGCACCAGTCGGTGATCACCGTGATGGAAGCGGCACGCATCGCTGGCATCGTGCGCATCAGCTTCGCGACGCAGCGCAGCCCCGGCCGGCGCTGAGCGCCGTGGCAGGGCGCGCATCTCTCGAAGCTGCGCTGAGCGCCGCGTGGCAAAGGCGCGGTGCGCTCGCCTGGCTGCTCCTCCCCGTTGCGCTGCTCTTTCGCGTCGCGCTGGCGGTGCGACGGGCCGCGTATTCCGCCGGCATCCTCCAGTCGTTGCGCCCGACCGTGCCGGTGATCGTCATTGGCAACTTGTACGTCGGCGGTACCGGCAAGACACCGCTGACGATTGCATTGGTCCGGGCGCTGCAGCAGCGGGGCTGGCGCCCTGGCGTGGTGTCGCGGGGCTATGGCGCGGAAACCGGCCCCGCACCCCGAATCGTCAGCGTCGATGATCCGCCTGCGGAAGTCGGCGATGAGCCACTCCTGATCGCGCGCGCCACCGGCGCGGCGGTCTGTGTCGCAGCGCGCCGCGCCGCCGCTGCGACCGCGCTGCTCGCTGCCGAGCCTGCCTGCAACGTGATCGTTGCTGACGACGCTCTGCAGCACTTGGCGCTCGCACGCGATGTCGAGATCGCCGTGGTCGACGACCGCGGCCTCGGCAATGGCTGGCTGCTGCCTGCCGGCCCGCTACGCGAGCCTGCAGGACGCCTTGCGCGAGCCGATGCTGTCGTTGCGCACAACACCGACTGCGGCGCAATCGGCCTGCCTCAGACGAGTTGCCATGCGATGCGCACGCATCTCGCCGCCGAGGCATACGCGCTCGCCGACCGCGACCGGACGTTGGCGCTCGACGAACTCGCCCGACGGCAGCGCGCCGGTGGACTGCGCATCGCGGCTGCGGCCGGCATCGGCGTGCCCGACCGCTTCTTCGCCATGCTGACCGCTGCCGGGCTCGCCATCGAGCCGATCCCGTTGCCCGATCATCACGCCTACGCAGACGGTGTCCCTGCGGGCCGCAGCGTCGACTTCGTGCTCGTCACCGAAAAGGACGCCGTAAAATGCGAGCGGATCAGCGCGCTGCGGCAGGATCCGCGCCTGTGGGTCGTGCCGCTGCTGGCCCGCATTGACGAGACGCTGATCGATCTCGTCGCAGCCCGATTGAACCGCCTGTCCAAGGCACCGCATGGACCACCGCCTGCTTGACATCCTCGTCTGCCCGATCTGCAAGGGCTCGCTCGAATTCCGCAAGGACCCGGGCGAGCTCGTCTGCCGGGCAGACGCGCTGGCCTTTCCGATCCGCGACCGGATTCCGGTGATGCTCGAATCCGAGGCGCGCAAGCTCGAGCCGACAGAACTCGGCCGCTGAAGGCGGCCGTCGCGACCGGGTCGCCTCGTGAGCTTCACCGTCATCATTCCGGCGCGGCTCGCATCGACCCGGCTGCCGCGCAAGCCGCTGGCCGACATCGGCGGCGCACCAATGGTCGTGCGCGTCGCGCAGAAGGCGAAGCTATCTAGTGCCAGGCGCATTGTTGTTGCGGCGGACAGCGACGAGATCGTCGTGGCCTGTCGCGAACACGGCGTTGAAGCCCTGCTGACTTCGATTGAGCACCCTACAGGCACCGATCGTCTTGCCGAGGCGGCGCATCTGCTTGCGCTTGGTCCGGACGAGATTGTGGTAAACGTGCAGGGAGATGAGCCGCTGATTCCTTCGCGTGTGATAGGTCAGGTCGCCGCATGCCTCACGGCGCACACAGACTGCGCGATCGCGACAGCGGCCTGCCCCCTGTTTCCCCAGGATGCACGCGAGTTCTTCGATCCGAACGTCGTGAAGGTGGTAGTGGATCGCAGAGGCCGCGCGCTCTATTTCTCGAGGGCGCCGATCCCCTGGTCGCGCGAAGAATTCGCGGTCAATCGCGATCGCCTTCCGACCGAGCTTCCAGCGCGGCGCCACATCGGGTTGTATGCCTATCGGACGCGGTTTTTGCACGAGTTCCCCCGTCTTGCAAGAGATCCTCTCGAAGAGCAAGAAAAGCTCGAGCAATTGCGGGCTATCGCACACGGCTTTCGCATCGCCGTCCAAGACTTGGGTAGTCCGTTACCGCCTGGAGTTGACACTGCCGCGGATCTGGAACTTGTGCGCGCGGTTTGGGCTTCGCAAGGCTAGCCAAGACATAGGATCGGGGCTACGTTGGATCGCGCCTTTCGCGTGGTGCGCTTCGGGGCCACACGGGCCGCGCCGCTCGATCCGGGTAGAATTTCGCAGTTTCGGCGCCGGGCAGCGTTCCCGGCCGCGCGAATACGAAAGCATGCGCCGCAAGGCGGGCTGGCAGAACCAAGAGCAGGCCGCAGTTTTCCAGGGCCGCGACACAAAACGCTCGCCACCGAGACGAGCGGACAGAGGACGGGGGATGCGACTCATACTGCTGGGACCGCCCGGAGCGGGCAAGGGCACGCAGGCAGCGTTCATCAAGGAGCGCTTCGGCATCCCGCAGATTTCCACCGGTGACATGCTGCGGGCCGCGGTCAAGGCGGGGACACCGCTCGGCATCTCGGCGAAGAAAGTGATGGACGCTGGCGGACTCGTCTCCGACGACATCATCATCGGCCTGGTCAAGGATCGCCTGCGCGAGCCCGACACCGTCAACGGCTACCTGTTCGACGGCTTTCCGCGGACGATTCCGCAGGCCGAGGCGATGAAACACGCCGGCGTTGCCATCGATTACGTCCTCGAGATCGACGTGCCCGACGCCGACATCATCGATCGCATGAGCGGGCGCCGCGTGCATGCCGCCAGCGGCCGCACCTATCACGTGCGCTTCAACCCGCCGCAGACCGAGGGGAGCGACGACGTCACGGGCGAGCCGCTGATCCAGCGCGATGACGACCGCGAGGAAACCGTGCGCAAGCGCCTCGAGGTCTATCACGCGCAGACGCGCGCTCTGGTCGACTATTACTCGCGCTGGGGGGCCTCGGGCGCGCGGGACGCGCCGAAGTATCGCCGCATCTCCGGCGTCGGCGCCGTGAATGAAATCCGCGACCGCGCATTCAACTCGCTCGCTTCCTAGTTTTCGTCTTTCGGCACATTCGATTCGACAGTTTCGATAAGGAGAACGTCATGTCTGGATTGGGACTCGCCCTGCTCTGCGGCCTGGCGGCAGTGGTCTTCGGTGCGTGGTCGATTTCCTGGATCCTCAAGCAGCCGGCGGGCAACGCGCGTATGCAGGAGATCGCCGCCGCAGTGCAAACCGGCGCTCAGGCGTACCTCAACCGCCAGTACCGCACCATTGCGGTCGTCGGCGTCGTGATCGCCATCATCATCGCGGTCGTCCCGCAGCTGGGGCTGTGGACCGCGATTGGCTTCGTGCTCGGCGCGGTGCTGTCGGGTGCGGCGGGCTACGTCGGAATGAACGTCTCGGTGCGGGCGAACGTGCGCACCGCCCAGGCGGCCACCCAGGGCCTGAATCCCGCCCTGAATATCGCCTTCCGCGGCGGCGCGATTACGGGCCTGTTGGTGGTCGGCCTCGGCCTGCTGGGCGTGGCCGGCTTCTACTGGATCCTGAAGAGCACCCACGCGGCAGCCTCGACCCGTGAACTGCTGCACCCGATGATCGGCTTTGCGTTCGGCGCATCGCTGATCTCGATCTTCGCGCGACTCGGCGGCGGCATCTTCACCAAGGGCGCCGACGTCGGCGCCGACCTCGTCGGCAAGGTCGAGGCCGGAATTCCGGAGGACGATCCGCGCAACCCGGCGGTGATCGCGGACAACGTCGGCGACAACGTCGGCGACTGCGCAGGCATGGCCGCGGACCTCTTCGAGACCTTCGCCGTCACGGTGATCGCGACGATGCTGGTCGGCGGCCTCGTGTTCAAGGGCAACGAGGCGGGCATCATCTATCCGCTCGTGATTTCGGGCGTGTCGATCCTCGCATCGATCGTCGGCTGCTTCTTCGTGAAGGCACGCGAAGGCGGCAAGATCATGAACGCGCTTTACCGCGGCCTGATCGTGGCCGGCGTGATTTCGCTCGTGCTGTTCTGGCCGGTGACGAACTGGATCCTGGGGCCCGTCGCCGCCGCGGCGAATGTCAGCGTGATGAACCTCTACCTGGCGGCCGTCGTCGGCCTCGTGCTGACCGCGGCGCTGGTGTACATCACCGAGTACTACACGGGCACGCAGTTCAAGCCGGTCAAGTACGTCGCGCAGGCATCGACCACGGGCCATGCGACCAACATCATCGCGGGTATCGCGGTGTCGCTGAAGGCATGTGCCTGGCCCGTGCTGGCGATCTCCGCCGCGATCCTGGCCTCGCAATGGCTGGCGGGCCTGTACGGCATCGCGGTCGCCGCCACATCGATGCTTTCGATGACCGGCATCATCGTCGCGCTCGATGCATATGGCCCCATCACCGACAACGCCGGCGGCATCGCCGAGATGGCGGAGCTGCCTAAGGAAGTCCGCAACATCACCGACCCGCTCGACGCAGTCGGAAATACGACCAAGGCGGTGACAAAGGGGTACGCGATCGGCTCGGCGGGCCTTGCCGCGCTGGTGCTGTTCGCGGACTACACCGGCGGCCTGCGGCAGGCGGGCGTGGAGGTCACCTTCGATCTGTCGAACCACATGGTGATCATCGGCCTCTTCATCGGCGGTCTAATTCCGTTCCTGTTCGGCGCGATGGCGATGGAAGCGGTCGGGCGCGCGGCGGGCTCGGTGGTGGAAGAAGTACGGCGCCAGTTCCGCGAGATCCCGGGGATCATGGAGCACACCGCGAAGCCTGACTACAGCAGGGCCGTCGACATGCTGACGACCGCGGCGATCAAGGAAATGATGATCCCATCGATCTTGCCGGTGCTCGTCCCGATCGCCGTCGGCCTGATCCTTGGACCCGCCGCGCTCGGCGGTGTGCTGATGGGAACGATCGTCACCGGCCTGTTCGTCGCCATTTCAATGACGACCGGCGGCGGCGCCTGGGACAACGCCAAGAAGTACATCGAAGAAGGGCACCACGGCGGCAAGGGCTCGGACGCGCACAAGGCGGCCGTGACCGGCGACACCGTCGGCGACCCCTACAAGGACACGGCGGGCCCGGCGGTCAACCCGTTGATCAAGATCATCAACATCGTCGCGCTGCTGATCGTGCCGATCATTGCCGCAATCCACGGTGGCAAGCCGGCGCCGGCCGCGGCCGCGCCGGTGGCCGCCGTCGCCGAAGTCGCGACGGTTCTTGTCGTCGTCGGCGTGCCCAACCGCGTGCACTTCAACACCGGTTCAGATGACATTTCGGCCGAGAGCAAGAACATCGTCGATGGCTACGCGAGGGCGCTGAAGGCCAATCCGGATGCGAAGGTCGAACTGTCGGGTTATGCCGACCCGACCGGTGACCCGGGACGCAACCTCGAACTAGCCAGATTGCGTGCGATGACGGTGCGCGATGCACTCGTTGCGACCGGCGTGGCGCCCGAGCGCATTGCGCTGGTGAAGCCGACCGACGTGATCGTGGGCCAGGGCAACGACGCGGACGCACGTCGCGTCGATATCATCCTGCGCTGAGGGCACGACGATGTTCGACGAAGAAGACCGCGAAATCGGGTATGCGCTGTTCATCGCGATCGGCGTCGCGATCCTCGTGTCGATCTTCACGATCGGCATCGCGGCAGGTTCGGCGATCGGGCGCATCGGGCAGAAACCGGCTGCGGCCGCAAGCGGCGCCCTGCCGATCGCCGCAGCGCCGGCTGCGGGCGCGGTGGCCGTCGTCGAGGCGGTGAGGATCTATTTCGAGCTCGGCAAGGCTGAGCTGCCCGCCGACGCTCAGAGCAGGCTCGACGCACTGTTCGTGACGGGTACGCACAAGCACGCCACCTGGGTCGTTTCCGGCTATCACGACGCCAGCGGCGATACCGCGGCCAACGCCGAACTCGCGAAGCAGCGCGCCTTCGCGGTGCGCGATCTTCTGGTCGCGCGTGGCGTCAGTCCGCAGTCGATCGAGTTGTCCAAGCCCATCGTCACGCTAGGCGGCACCGATCCGCGCGAGGCGCGTCGCGTCGAGGTCACGCTGCGCTAGCAGCGCACCGACGGTCAGCGGGGCGGTCAGCGCGCGCTGCACCGCCCCTTTCTCTTTCGGGAGCCCCGATGCCAATCCGCAGCGCGCACCCCGATGATGTCCCGGCGATTCAGGCGATCTACGCGCACCACGTGCTGCACGGACTCAGCTCCTTCGAGACTGAGCCGCCCGATGCCGCCGAGATGCGCCTCCGTTACAACTCGATCACCTCGGCCGGGTTTCCCTACCTCGTCCACACGGATGATGCCGGCGGCGTGCTGGGCTATGCCTACGCCAATCATTTCCGCACGCGCGCGGCCTATCGCTACGCCGTCGAGGACTCGATCTACATCGATCCGGCAGCCCTGGGGCGCGGCCTCGGCAAGGCACTTCTGCTCGAACTCATGGTTCGCTGCGCTGCGGCCGGTCTGCGCGAGATGCTCGCGGTGATCGGCGATTCGGACAATGCTGCATCGATCGGCGTGCACCGCGCCTGCGGCTTCGCCCATATCGGCACGATGAAAGGGATCGGCCGCAAGTTCGACCGCTGGGTCGACGTCGTGATCATGCAGCGCACACTCACCGCCAGCACGCCCCTGTAGCAGCACGACCTCAACGCTGCTGATCCGCTGCGTTGACTTGCAGGGCACGCCCGTTGCTAGTGCTCCGGCGAACAGAACCGTGTCAGTGCGTTTCCTACAAGTTCATGCCTTGACGCGGCTCAAAGGTCATATCCGCCCGCTTATCCGGACATCGCTGCGCGACACCCTTCCCTAATCTGCAGCGAGCGCTATCAGCAAGCACAGCGGCCGCGGGGGCCGCGCCGGAGGTTGCCATGAACGCGCCCACCGAACTGTTCGCGGCCTATCGCGACGCATTCGTCCGAGCCCAGGAAGACGAGATGGGCCTCGATGACTTCCTGCACTACTGCAAGAGCGACCGGATGGCCTACGCATCGGCGCACGAATGCGTGCTCGAGGCGATTGGCAAGCCCAGGCTCGTGAACACCGCCGACGATCCGCGGCTGTCGCGCATCTTCCAGAACCGCGTGCTGCAGAGCTGGGACGCATTCGCCGACTTCCATGGCATGGAAGAGACGGTGATGTCGCTGTACTCCTACTTCCTGCACGCCGCGCAGGGGCTCGAGGAACGCAAGCAGGTGCTGTATCTGCTTGGGCCTGTCGGCGGCGGCAAGAGCTCGCTCGCCGAGACGATCAAGTCGCTGTGCGAAAGATTTCCGATCTATACGTTGAAGGATTCGCAATCTGGCCGCGCATCGCCGATCCTCGAGTCGCCGCTGGGCCTGTTCAGCCGGGAGCGCTTCGGCGCACAGCTGGAGGACAAATACGGCATCCCGCGCCGCGCGCTGACCGGCATTGCGAGCCCGTGGGCGCTGAAGCGCCTGAAGGAATACAAGGGCGACCTGACGAAGTTCAGCGTCGTCCGCGTCATGCCGTCAGTGCTGAACCAGGTCGGCATCGTGAAGACCGAGCCCGGTGACGAGAACACGCAGGACATCTCGACGCTGGTCGGCAAGGTCGACCTGCGCATGCTCGAGCGCTTCGCCCAGGACGACCCCGATGCCTACAGCTTCTCCGGCGCGCTCTGCCTCGGGTCGGCGCGCTGCGTCGAGTTCGTCGAAATGTTCAAGGCGCCCCTGAAGGTGCTGAACCCGATCCTGACCGCGACCCAGGAAGGCAACTTCAAGGGCACCGAGGCGTTGCCGGCGATTCCGTTCGGCGGTTTCATCATGGCCCACTCGAACGAAGCCGAGTGGCTGAAATTCCGCAACAACAAGGACAACGAGGCCTTCATCGACCGCGTCTACCTGATCAAGGTCCCGTACACGCTGCGCGTCGACGAGGAAGTGCGCATCTACGAAAAGATGCTGAAGGCCTCGACACTGTCCGAGGCGCCGTGTGCGCCGCAGACGCTGTACACGCTCGCCGAATTCAGCGTGCTGTCCCGCCTCGGAGTGCCGGAGAATTCTTCCGTCTACTCCAAGATGCGCGCGTACAACGGCGAGAACCTGAAGGACGTCGACCCGCGCTCAAAGAGCGTCAAGGAATACCGCGACGACGCGGGTGGTCAGGAGGGCTTCACCGGGCTGTCGACGCGCTGGGCGTTCAAGACGATATCGGCGGCGTTCAACCGAGACCCGTCCGAGATCGCGGCCGACCCGATCAACCTGCTCGTCGTGCTCGAGGACCGTCTCGCGAAGGACGACATCCCGGACGAGTACAAGCGGCGCCTGCGCGGCCACATCAAGGAGTGGATCGTCCCGCGGTTCGCCGAGTTCCTCGAGAAGGAACTGCAGATGTCCTACCTGGACGCGTACGGCGAGTACGGCCAGAACCTGTTCGACCGCTACGTCACCTACGCCGACAAGTGGCTGCTCGACGAGGACTGGCGCGATCCGGACACCGGCATGCAGTACTCGCGCGACGCGCTGAATACCGAGCTCGAGAAGATCGAGAAGCCCGCGGGCATCTCGAATCCGAAGGACTTCCGCAACGAGGTGGTCAACTTCGTGCTGCGCGCACGCGCCCACTCGAAGAACCCGCACTGGACCAGCTACGAAAAGCTGCGCGTGGTCATCGAGAAGCGCATGTTCTCCAAGACCGAAGACATCCTGCCGGTCATCTCGTTCGAGGCGAAGGGTTCGCAGGAACTCGAGGAGCGCCACAAGAGCTTCATCAACCGGATGACTACGCGCGGCTACACCGAAAAACAGGTGCGCCGCCTGGTCGACTGGTATATGCATTTCAAGAAGTCCACCCAGTCGTAGGGGGTCACTCCAGCCGCTGGGCGGGGAAACGATGAACGACCCCTCCGCTCCCACCCGCTTCATGCGCATCGTGGACCGGCGCGCCGATCCGCCGGGTCGCGGCGCGGTCAACCGCGAGCGCTTCATCCGCCGTTTCAAGGAGGAGATCAAGCGCGCCGTCGACGCTGAAGTGGGCAAGCGCGGCGTCGCCGACGTCGGCAAGGGCGGCAGGGTCTCGATCCCCGGTCGTGGCCTCACCGAGCCGCGCCTGCGCGACGACGAGCAGACTGGCAGCCGCGACTTCGTGCTGCCCGGAAACCGCGAATTCGTCCCAGGCGACGCGATTCCGCGACCGGGCGGCAGCGAAGACGGCCAGGGCGACCAGCCCGGCAGCGGCGAAAGCCGCGACGACTTCGCCTTCGTGCTGTCGCGCGACGAGTTCCTGGCGCTTTTCTTCGACGACCTGGAACTGCCCAATCTCGAACGCACGCACTTCGGCGACGTCCCGCTGGAGCGACGCCGGCGCGCCGGATACTCGCGCGATGGTGTGCCGAGCAACCTGTCCGCACAGGCCACAGTCCGGATGTCGATCGCGCGCCGCATCGCGCTGCGTGGCAGCCTGAGCGATGACGCCAGGTCGCTGATGGACGAGATGGACCGCGCCGACGAAGCGCGCCGGGTCGAGCTGTCGGACGAGGTCGCCCGCCTGCTGGCGAAGCGCGGGCGCCTCGCGTTCCTCGAGGACATCGACCTGCGCTACCGCGCGATGCATCCGGTGCCGGCACCTGCGACGCGCGCGGTCATGCTGTGCCTGATGGACGTGTCGGGATCGATGGACGAGCGCAAAAAAGATCTCGCGAAGCGCTTCTTCGCGCTGCTCTACCTGTTCCTCGAGCGTAAGTACGGCGCGGTCGAGGTCGTCTTCATCCGTCATACCGAATCGGCGCAGGAAGTCGACGAGAACACCTTCTTCCACGACCCACAGTCCGGGGGCACACGCGTGATGCCGGCGCTCGAACTCGCGCGTCAGATCATCGACGCGCGGTTCGCGGGCGCGGAATGGAACACCTACGTCGCGCAGGCCTCCGACGGCGACTGTGGCTCGGAGGACGCCGCGCTGTGCGCGAACTTCGTGCAGGCCGAGCTGCTGCCGCGCACCCGCTATTTCGCGTACGTGGACATCCCCTCGGACCACGGCGGCTGGTTCGCGCGCCCGTCCGATCTCTGGCAGTGCTACGAAGCGATCGCGGCGGAATCGTTCGCCAGGCGCCGGATCTGCCAGCGCAGCGACATCTGGCCCGTGTTCCGCGAGCTCTTCGCGCGCAAGGAGGTCCGTGCATGAGTACCGCCGGCACATCCGGAGCGCGCTCGCGTCCAGATCATGGGGACCGCCTGCAGAGCGAGGCGCCCGCATGAACCCGTGGGAACTCGCACGTCTGGAGGTCACAACCGGCGCCGTACCGCCGCCTCGTACGCCGCCGCGGCCGAAGCTGCTGTCCAAGCCGAGCGTGCCGATGCCCGCCGCGGGGATCCAGCGTGCGGCCGCGCCCATCGCAACCGGCTCCGAGTGGACCGTACCGCTGCTCGAACGCTTCGACGCCGCCCTGCTCGCGCACGCGCGGCGACTGGGCCTCGAAACCTACCCGGTCCAATACGAGGTGATCACCGCCGCGCAGATGATCGACCTGTGCTCGACGGTCGGCATGCCGGTGCACTACCCGCACTGGAGCTTCGGCAAGCAGCTGCTGTCGCAGGAGCACGGCTACCGCAAGGGCATGTCCGGACTGGCCTATGAAATCGTCATCAACACCAGCCCGGCGCTGGTGTACCTGATGGAGACCAACACGCTGCCGCTGCAGGTGCTCGTGATGGCGCACGCTGCTTACGGCCACAACGCGTTCTTCCGCAACAACTACCTGTTCCGCCAGTTCACCCAGGCCGACGGCATCCTCGATTACCTCGCATTCGCGCGCCACTTCATCGTCGAGTGCGAAGAGCGCCATGGCTGGCGCGAAGTGGAACGGCTGCTTGACTGCTGCCATGCGCTGGCGCCCTACGGCGTCGACCGCTACAAGAAGCCTGCGCGGCTTTCTGCGGCACGCGAGCGCGAGCGCCAGGCCGAGCGCATGCGCTTCGCGCAGCAGCACTTCAATCCCGACGTGGCCTACCTCTACGAAGGGGCTGACAAGGGCAGCGAGCCGTCACCGGAGACTTTCGAGCCGCAGGACAACCTGCTGTACTTCATCGAAAAGCACGCACCACGGTTGGCGCCGTGGCAACGCGAGTTGGTCCGCGTCGTGCGCAAGGTCGCACAGTACTTCCAGCCGCAGCGGCTGACCCGCGTCGCCAACGAGGGTGCAGCAACGTTCTGGCACTACACGTTGCTGCACGAACTCTACGACCACGGCCAGGTTGACGACGGCTTCATGCTGGAGTGGTTGTCGAATCACAGCGACGTCGTGACGCAGCCTGCCTTCGAATCGCCGGCCTTCCATGGCATCAACCCGTACGCGCTGGGCTTCGCCGTGTATCGCGACATCCGGCGCATCTGCGAGCGACCCACCGAGGAGGACCGCCACTGGTTCCCGCGGCTCGCGGGGTCCGACTGGCTCGAGGCAATCCACTTTGCGATGGCGAACTTCAAGGACGAAAGCCTGATCGAGCAATACCTGTCGCCGAAGGTCATCCGCGACCTGCGGCTGTTCGCGGTCGCCGACGACGAGGGCGACCGCAGCCGCTACGAGGTCCGGGCCATCCACAACGAACAGGGCTATGCCAACGTCCGCCAGGTGCTGGCTTCGCAATACCGGGCCGACGCGTACACCCCGCCGATCCAGGTCGTGCGCTTCAGCGCGGAGTCTGACCGGGCGCTGCTGCTGCAGCACCGGGTCGAACGCGGACGCCTGCTCGACGCCGCGTCGGCCGAGGAAATCCTGGGCTACGTCAAGGAACTCTGGCAGTTCGACGTCGTGCTCGAGGAAGTCGACGCCGAGGGCAACCGGCTGAAGATCCTGCGGACCTGAATCCCGGGCTGCCGCACCCCGCCTCAACGATCGCGGACGTGCTCCAGAGCCTGGTTCGCCGATTCGTAGATGTGCGGTGCGACCCCGCGCGCACCCAGCGCCGTCCCCAGCTTGGCGCGCAGGAACCCCGAAGTCGTGTAACGGCTGACGCCGAAGTAGTAGTTGTCGACCAGGTGCTTGACCATCTCGGCGTACTCGTCGGAAACCTCGGGCGCGAGATCGAAATGGTCGTAGTTGACGATGCCGTAGACCTTGTGGCCGATCGCGTCGAGACGGTGCTTGATCTCCTCGTAGACCGCCCGGACGTCGGCCGAGGTCCGCACCGACAGCCGCTCGAAATTGATGAACAGGACGTTGTGCTCTTCGTCGTAGGCCAGGCGCTGGTCGAGCGGCACCGCGAGCATCCGCTCGCGCAGGTTCATCGGCTCGTCGGCGAAGATCGCGGCATCCATCAGCGCCGGGTCGCGCCGGATCACCGGCTTGAACTCCATGCGCGCAAGGACGTCGCGCTCGATATCGACGCCGGGTGCGACTTCGGTCAGCTCCAGGCCTTCATCACCGAGCCTGAACACGCAGCGCTCGGTCACGTATAGCACCGGCTGCCCGCGATGGCGCGCTTCGGCGCCTGAAAACGTACGGTGTTCGACCTGGGCGACGAACTTGCGCGGCCCGATGTCGTTCAGCAACAGCAGCCTGCGATCGTCCACGCGCACCTGCAGGTCCCCTGCGGTGAACGTGCCGACGAAGACGACGCGCTTGGCCGATTGCGAGATGTTGATGAAACCGCCGGCGCCCGCAAGGCGTGGTCCGAACTTACTGACGTTCAGGTTGCCCTGGCGGTCGGCCTGCGCCAGCCCCAGGAACGCGAGATCGAGCCCGCCGCCGTCGTAGAAGTCGAACTGGTAGGGCTGATCGATGATGGCCTGCGTGTTGACCGCGGCGCCGAAATTCAGGCCTGAGGCCGGAATGCCGCCGACCACGCCCGGCTCGGCGGTCAGCGTCAGCAGATCGATCACCTTCTCCTCGGTTGCGACCGAGGATATGCCCTCGGGCATGCCGATGCCGAGGTTGACGACGCCGTTGGCCTGAAGCTCGAGCGCGGCGCGGCGCGCGATGATCTTGCGCTCGCTCATCGGCATCGGCGCGAGGGTGCTGACCGGAACGCGGATCTCGCCGGCGAAGCCCGGGCTGTATTGCTCGACGAAGGTCTGCATGTGGTACTCGGGCTTTTCCGCGACCACGACACAGTCCACCAGCACGCCGGGGATCTTGACCTGTCGCGGGTTCAGCGAGCCGCGCTCGGCGATGCGCTCGACCTGCACGATGACGATGCCGCCCGAGTTGCGCGCGGCCATCGCAATCGCCAGCCCCTCGAGCGTCAGCGCCTCGCGTTCCATCGTGATGTTGCCGTCGGGATCCGCCGTCGTTCCGCGCACGATGCCGACATTGATCGGGAACGCCTTGTAGAACAGGTACTCCTCGCCGCCGATTGTCATCAGTTCGACGAGATCCGCCTGCGTGCACGGATTGATCTTGCCGCCACCGTGGCGAGGGTCGACGAAGGTGCCCAGCCCGATGCGTGTCAGCGTCCCGGGCTTGCCGGCGGCGATGTCGCGGAACAGGTGCGTGATCACGCCCTGCGGCAGGTTGTAGGCCTCGATGCGATCGGCCACCGCAAGTGCCTGCAGCTTCGGCACCAACCCCCAGTGGCCGCCGATGACGCGCCGGACCAACCCGGGATGACCGAGATGATTGAGTCCGCGCTCCTTGCCGTCGCCCTGCCCGGCCGCGTACACGAGAGTGAGCCCCTCGGGCCGGCCGACGCCCTCCGGATCCTTCTCGCTCGACTCGAGGAAGCGCTGCTCGAGCGCGACCGCGATGTTCTCCGGAAAGCCGATGCCGACGAAGCCGGTCGTCGCGAGTGTGTCGCCGTCCTGGATCAGCTGCACCGCCTCACGCGCGGTGACGATCTTGCCCTTCTCGAAATTCTTGAGCCCTTGCAGCAGCTCGCGTCCACGCCCCATCGCCTTCCCTCCACGGCGCCGTGCCGTCCCGAAGCCCGGCGTTGTCGTCCTTGTACCGCAATGTAGTCATCCAATCGGACTCTTGTCACCTTGGCAAGCCCGGCGGCAGAGTAAATTCCCGGAAGAGTTCCTGCGAATCGCCATGTCTATCCATTCGCGCCATTGCGGGCACCGTCTGCGGCTCCTCGCAACCGGGGCGCTCGCAGCAGCGCTGTGCGCGCCACCTTCGTACGGACAGGAAACGGTCCAACCGATCGCGGCATCGGTGCTGCGCCCCTACTCGATCCGCGATCCGGTCAACGTGCCGCCTGCCGAGCGTTCGGCAATGCGGCTGGACGCCGACACGCTGCAGTCGCGCGATGTGAACTGGCTCGGCGGGGCAGTGCAGTACGAAGCGCCACGCGAGGCGATCAACGGCACCTACACCCGGCCCAAGATCGCGGTCGGCGTACCTTCCGAGTCACTGAAGGAATGGATGAACTCGGCCGGGTTCGCGGCCGAACAGTGCCTGCTGCCGATGGTCCGTGCGCGCGCGCGCGTCGGCGCCGACGGCGACGCCGGCGGCACGCTCTGGCTGCAGGCTCGCTGCAGCTTCCAGTAGCGCTCCGCCTCGCTGCACCATCCCGCGGCGGCCGGCTTCTGCCTGGCGCTCGAACCGCCGCGCTCTACTACACTGGTCGGCTGGCGCAACCATCGAGGGGCAACATGCAGATCAGGGATCATGCTTTCATCGTGACCGGTGGTGCCTCCGGTCTGGGCGGTGCGACGACGCGCATGCTCGCCGGCCAGGGTGGCCGGGTCGTCATCGCGGATGTCCAGGCCGATCGCGGCGAGGCGCTCGTGCGCGAACTCGGCGGCGCGGCGCGCTTCGTCAAATGCGACGTCGCGAGCGAGCCGGACGGCCGCGCCGCCGTTGAAGCCGCGCTTGCACTCGGTCCGCTGCGCGGGCTCGTCAACTGCGCGGGCATCGCGATTGGCGAGAAGACCGTCGGCAAGGAGGGCCCGCATGCGCTGGCCTCATTCGCGCGAGTCATCGGCATCAACCTGATCGGCACCTTCAACATGATCCGCCTCGCGGCCGACGCAATGAGTCGCCAGGAGGCGACCGCCGAAGGCGAGCGCGGCGTCATCGTCAATACGGCGTCGGTGGCGGCTTTCGACGGGCAGATCGGACAGGTCGCCTACTCCGCATCGAAGGGCGGAGTCGTCGGCATGACACTGCCGATCGCGCGCGATCTGTCGCGCAGCGGCATCCGCTGCATGACGATCGCGCCGGGCCTGTTCGCGACGCCAATGCTGCTGGGCATGCCGCAGGAGGTGCAGGACTCGCTGGGCAAGCAGGTGCCGTTCCCCTCGCGTCTCGGCAAGCCCGAGGAATACGCAGCGCTGGTGCGCCACATCGTCGAGAACGTGATGCTCAACGGCGAGATCATCCGGCTCGACGGTGCGATCCGCATGCAGCCGAAGTAGCAGGCGTTCCGGCGCGCGATGTCGCCCTTGCGCCTGTCCTCGGCCCTCGTCGCACTGCTGCTCGCGGCGTGCGCGGCTGCGCCCGAACGGCCATCGCAGCCCGAGCCGTCTTCGACATTCCGTGCGGGCCTCGACACCGTCACGGCGCAGCGGCACATGGCCGCATCGGCCAATCCGCTCGCGACCCAGGCCGGGCTCGAGATCCTGCGCGCCGGCGGCAGCGCGGTCGACGCTGCGATCGCGATTCAGCTCGTGCTCGGGCTGGTCGAGCCGCAGAGTTCCGGGCTCGGCGGCGGCGCATTTCTGATGCACTGGGATGGCACGCGCGTGGTTGCTTTCGACGGACGCGAAACCGCACCCGCCGCTGCCGACGAGCGGCTGTTCCTGACGGCCGACGGCAAGCCGATGCCGTTCTACGCGGCCGTTGTCGGCGGCCGCTCGGTCGGCACCCCCGGCGCGGTTCGACTGCTCGAAACCGCGCACAAGCGTTACGGCAAGCTGCCGTGGCCGCGCCTGTTCGAGCCGGCGATGCGCCTCTCGGAGCAGGGCTTCGCGGTTTCGCCCCGCCTCAATCAGCTGCTGAGTGCCGAGAAATTCCTGAAGAACGATCCCGCTGCAGCCGCCTATTTCTACAACGCCGACGGCTCCGCCAGGGCGGTCGGCACCGTGCTGCGCAATCCGGACTACGCGGCGACGCTGCGCGCCATCGCAAATGGCGGCGCCGACGCGTTCTATTCCGGCGCGATCGCGGCCGACGTCGTCACGGCGGTGCAATCGCAGAAGAACGCGGGTAGGCTCGCGCTGTCCGATTTCAGCGCCTATGCCGTCAAGCTGCGCGAGCCGGTCTGCGCCGATTACAAGGCCTGGCGCGTGTGCGGCATGCCGCCGCCTTCCTCGGGCGGCATTGCGATCGCGCAGATGCTCGGAATCTTCACGCACCGGAACATTGCGGTCTTTCCGCCCGACGATGCTCCAACGCTCGAGCCGCGCGTTGAAGCCGTTCACCTCTTCTCCGAAGCAGGCCGCCTCGCATTTGCCGATCGCGGCGTCTATGTCGCGGACCCGGATTTCGTGCAGGTCAACGTGGCGGGGCTGCTCGATCCCGGGTATCTGAAGCAGCGCGCGCAGCTGATCGGTCCGCGCAGCATGGGCACCGCGCGCGCCGGGGTTCCTCCCGGCACGACGATGACGTTCGCGACCGATCCGTCGCCCCTGAGGGTCGCGACGTCGCACATCTCGGTCGTCGACGACAACGGCAACGCGGTCTCGATGACGACAACGATCGAGGACGTGTTCGGCTCGCGCGTGATGGTGCGCGGGTTCCTGCTGAACAACCAGCTCACCGACTTCGCGTTCGTGCCGCAGGTCGACGGCCAGCCGGTCGCGAACCGCGTGCAACCGGGCAAGCGGCCGCGCAGTTCGATGGCGCCCACGCTGGTCTTCGACCGCGCCAGTGGAGCCTTCGTCGCCAGCGTTGGCTCGCCCGGCGGCTCGCAGATCATCGGCTATGTCGCCAAGACGCTGGTCAGCGTGCTCGATTGGAACCTCGACATCCAGCAGGCAATCGCGCTGCCGAACTTCGGTTCGCGCAATGGACCCACCGAAGTCGAAAAGGAGCGAATCAGCGCGACGGTGATCGAGGGACTGAAGGCGCGCGGCCACGACGTTCGCGAGATCGACATGGGCAGCGGGCTGCAGGGCATCGTCCGCGTGCGCCTGCCCGATGGGCGCCTGGGCTGGGCTGGCGGCGCGGACCCGCGCCGCGAAGGTGTGGCGCTCGGGGATTGATCGGCGCGCGTCCCAGGGCCGCGCGATCCCCCGGGAGACCTCAGGTATGGGCTCAGGTCCTCTGGTTGCTAGACTTTCAGTTTCCGCCAACCACACTCAACGGGACACGCGCCATGACGATCAAGGTCGGAGACCGGCTGCCTGCGGGCGAGCTACAGGAATTCATCGAAGTCGAAACCGCGGGCTGCTCGCTGGGGCCTAACACGTTCAAGGTGGGGGACCTGACGAAGGGCAAGAAAATCGCGGTCTTCGGCCTGCCGGGGGCGTACACGCCGACATGCTCGGCCAAGCACGTTCCGGGCTACGTCCAGAAACTGGACGCTCTGAAGGCGAAGGGAATCGACGAGGTCTGGTGCATATCCGTCAACGACGCGTTCGTGATGGGCGCCTGGGGGCGCGACCAGCACGCGACGGGCAAGGTGCGCATGATGGCCGACGGCTCCGCAGCGTTCACGAAGACGCTCGGGCTCGAACTCGACCTGACAGCGCGCGGCATGGGCGTCCGCAGCCAGCGCTACTCGATGCTGGTCGACAACGGCGTCGTGAAGTCGCTGAACATCGAGGGGCCGGGCAAGTTCGAAGTCAGCGACGCCGATACGATGCTGAAACAACTCGGCTGACTTTTGGCCCCTCCGACGAACGCCGCCCACGGGCGGCGTTTTCACTTGACGGGGCGGTCGTGACGGAAGTCGCGCAGGCGGAACCCGAGCAGGAAGAGTGCCGCGAAGTACGCGGTGGCTGCGGCGCTGATGAGCCCGGCCAACAGAGCCGCGCGCTGCCATGGTGACTGCGAGGCCGTCCAGTCGATCGACAGCTGCGCGGCCCACAGGACCGCACCGAGCGCAAGCAGCGCGAGCATGAGGCGCAGCAGGAAGCTACCCCACCCAGGCTGTCTCCGGTAGACCCTGCGTCGGACCAGGCCAACGTAGAGCGCGAGCGCGTTGCCACATGCGCCCAGGCTCACCGACAGCGCGAGTCCGGCGTGGGCCAGCCATGGCACCAGCACCAGATTGGCGACCTGCGTCGCGATCAGCACTCCGATCGCAATCTTCACCGGCGTGCGGATGTCCTTCTGCGCATAGAAACCCGGCGCGAGGATCTTCACCGCGATCAGCCCAATCAGACCGACCGCATAGCCGATGACCGCCACTGCGGTCTGGTGGACGTCCGCCGCAGTGAACTCGCGCCCCTGAAACAGCACCGCGACGATGGCCTCGGCGAGGAATCCGAGCCCGACTGCGGCGGGCAGCGCCAGCAGGAAGATCAGGCGCAGTCCCCAGTCGAGCAGGCGCGAGTAGTCCTCGAGGCGACGCTCGGCAAACGCCGAGGACAGGCTCGGCAGCAGCACGGTCCCGAGCGCGACTCCGAGCAGCGCGGTCGGGAACTCCATCAGGCGATCGGCGAATGCGAGCCAGGTCACGCTGCCGGTCGCCAGGCGCGAAGCGATGTTCGTGTTGATGATGATCGACAGCTGCGCCACCGACACCGAGAAGATCGCCGGCAGCATCAGCGCCGCGACGCGGCGCACGTCCGGGTTAGATAGAGCCGAGCGCGGGCCGCCGATCCGCAGACGCAATCCCGCCCGGTGCAGGGCCAGCCACTGCAGGCCCAGTTGCAGCACGCCGCCGAGCAGGACAGCGAACGCGAGCGCCATGATCGGCTGCGCAAGCCGCGGCGCCAACCACAGGGAGCAGCCGATGAACGAGAGGTTCAGCAGTACCGGCGTGAACGCGGGCACCGCAAAGCGCCGCCAGGTGTTCAGCATGCCCGCCGCGAGCGCGACCAGCGACATGAAGAGGATGTAGGGGAACATCCAGCGGGTCATCACCGTCGCGAGGTCGAACGCTTCCGGATTGCGCGCGAGGCCCGAAGCGATCAGCCAGACCAGCACCGGCGCGGCTACGGCGCCCACGACCGACACCGCCAGCAGCAGCCAGAACAGCGCCGTAGCAACGTGGCCGGCGAAGGCGACACTCTCGCGATCGTCGCTGCGGGCGCGGACATCGGCCAGCATCGGCACGAACGCCTGCTGAAACGCGCCTTCGCCAAACAGGCGTCGCAGCAGGTTCGGCAGCCTGAATGCGACGTTGAACGCGTCGGTCTCCGCGCTCGCGCCGAACAGGCGCGAGATGATCATGTCGCGCGCCAGACCGGTGATGCGCGACAGCAGCGTCAGGCTGCTGACGGTCGCGAGGGCACGGAAGAGATTCACTGCGGGAGATGAGGCGGGCGTGCACACCGGCGCACAGCGCCGGGCGTTACAGGATTTTTGTGGGTAAGCGGTTGATTTGATATAGTTTAGGGCTTTTCGAAGACGCGCTCGCGCGATTGCGGCGGGGCGTCAGCCGTCAAGGCGGGTCGCGAATGCAGCGACGATGGGGCAGAGCGCCCGCGAAGTCGCGGCAAACACGGTTTACACGGTAGATCAGGCAAACGGACCCGGCGCGGTCCCTTGAGGAACCAGAAATGGCGAATACCAAGCAGGCCCGCAAGCGCGCGCGTCAGTCGACCGCGCGCAACGCCCAGAACGCTTCGCAGCGCTCGCGCGCCCGCACTGCGGTGAAGTCGGTGCGCAATGCAGTGGCCGCCGGCGACAAGAAGGCGGCGATGGAGACTCTCAGCAAGGCGACCAGCGTCATCGACGCGATCGCCGATAAGAAGGTGATTCACAAGAACACGGCGGCCCGCAACAAGAGCCGCCTGGCCGCCGCCGTTAAGGCGATGGCCTGAACTCGGACCAGGGGCAGATCCGGTCCTCACACCGTCGGCGTCCGCCGCCGGTGTTCTCTCTTAGTGGTCCTTGGTGCCCGGAGCCGCCACCGGCGGCTCCGGCAGCGAGCACGCCTCGTACACCGGCAGGTCGTTGTCGCGGGCGAAATTCATCACGAAATCGAAAGCCATGCGCTCGAGTTCGCGCAGGCGCTCGTCGACCACGACACACTTGACCCCGCCGACCACCGTCGGCCGTACGTACGGTGAGTAGCCGATATAGGCATCGCGGCCCGTCGCAACGCCGCCAGGCCGATACGGCGACATCACCCCGCACAATCGCTCGGCCCAGTCGCTCGGCCGGAACGGACGGCCTGCCGAGTTCACGCCGTGAATGAAAAACTCGCGAAGCGGGGGCGCGGACACGGCGGGCTATGGGACGACGATCGGTGCGACGCGGATCCGGCCGCCTGGGCCGCAAGAGTCGCACGCGGTGCGTCGTGGCCGGAAACCGGAAGCAGCCGAAGTCTATCCGAGGGCAGGAGCGCACTTTCGGCGCGGAGGGATGCTGTCCGCGCGGCCCGTGTACTCCGTGCTCCACATCGTGCAGCGCCCGGGAGTTCGCTTGCATTTGACCTGCAATTGACGCATAAAGCTGCCGCATAAAGCCGCCCTCGCCGGCTCCGCCCGCCTCCGCGCATGTCCAAGCCCGTGTCCAAGGTGCTCGTCATCAATGACGAGCCGCTGATCCTGCGCGAACTGCTGAAGGGACTGAACTCCGCCGCGCGTTCGCTCGACAATCCGTATGGCATCACCTTCATCGGCGCACTGACGGCCCGGGAAGGTCTGGCGCTGATCGAACGCGACGGCGACGTGCAGACGGCGATCGTCGACGACAAGCTCTACGCGGTGCAGGAAACGCGCAAGAAGCGCAATGGAACGCGTGAGGGACCGCGCAATCTGCAGATATCCGCGCTGAAGCTGGTTCAGCGCATTACGGCGCTGCGGCCCGAACTCGACATCTACATCCTGATCGAGAAGGAAAAAGAGGACCGGGTCGTCGATGCGCTGTTCGCCGAGGCGGTTGACGGCTACTTTTACCGCGAGGAGCGCGACTACCGCGGCATCTACCGCATCCTGAACGCGCAGATCGCCGAGCGTGCGCGCACGCCGTTCTACGACTCGCTGAAAGCCTACGTGCTCGCGGCGAAGGACCCGTGGCACACGCCCGGCCATTCGAGCGGCGACTCGATGCGCGGCAGCCCCTGGGTCAACGAGTTCTACGACTTCATGGGCGAGCACGTCTTCGACGCGGACCTGTCCGTCTCCGTCAAGGCGCTCGACTCGCTGATGGAACCGACCGGCGTAATCGCCGAGTCGCAGCAGCTTGCGGCCAAAGCCTTCGGCGCCCGCCGGACCTTCTTCGCAACCAACGGCACCTCGACCGCGAACAAGGTGATCCTGCAGACGCTGATCGCCCCGGGCGAGAAGCTGCTGCTCGACCGCAACTGCCACAAGTCGGTGCATCACGGTGTGGTGCTGTCCGGCGCCCGGCCGGTGTACCTCGACTCATCGGTCAACCGCAAGTACGGCGTGTTCGGGCCGGTGCCCAAGCGGACGATCCTGAAGGCGATCGAGGAGCACCCCGACGCGCAGCTGCTGGTGCTGACCTCCTGCACCTACGACGGCCTGCGCTACGACCTCAAGCCGATCATCGACGCGGCGCACGCGAGCAACATCAAGGTACTGATCGACGAGGCGTGGTTCGCGCACGCCCGCTTTCATCCCGCGCTGCGCCCGACCGCGCTTGAGTCCGGTGCCGACTACGCGACGCAGTCTGCGCACAAGACGCTTTCGGCGCTGTCGCAGGCGGCCTACATCCATGTCAACGATCCCGGCTTCAACGAGCATATCTTCCGCGAGAACTTCAACATGCATACATCGACGAGCCCGATGTACAGCATGATCGCGAGCCTCGACGTGAGCCGGAAACAGGCCGTGCTCGAGGGCTACAAGCTGCTGCAGCGGACGCTGATGCTGGCCGACGAGCTGCGCGAGCAGATCAATTCCACCGGTGCCTTCCGCGTGCTCGAGCTCGCCGATCTGCTGCCCGACGAGGTCAAGGAAGACGGCATCCGGCTCGACCCGACCAAGATCACCGTCGACATCTCCTCCTGCGGCATGACGGTCGACGACCTGCAGAACGAGCTGTACACGCGCTTCAACATCACCGTCGAGAAGTCGACCTTCAATACGCTGACGCTGCTGCTGACGATCGGCACGACGCGCTCGAAATGCTCACGGCTGTACGACGCGCTGATGCGCATCGCACGTGAGAAGCGCGCGCCGCGGCGGCTGTATCGCACGCCTGACCTGCCGCCGTTCACCGAGCTGGTGTCGCTGCCCCGCGATGCCTACTACGCATCCGGCGAGCTGGTGACGCTGCTCGATGAGAACGACCAGCTGAACGGCAAGCTCGCCGGACGCATCTGCTGTGACCAGATCGTTCCGTATCCGCCGGGCATCCCGGTACTGGTGCCGGGGCAGCGCATCACACCCAACATCGTCGACTACCTAGTGCGCTACCTGCGCGTGCAGAACAAGGTGGAACTCCACGGTGTGGTCTACCAGGGCTACGTGCCGTCGATCCGGGTGCTGACGGACGCCGAGGAGAAACGGCTCGCCCCGCTGCCGGTCGCAAAGGCGGTGCGGCGCCGCGCGGCGTGAGGAACCCAGGAATCAGGGTCCGCGCACCAGCGCGCGGGCCACGAGTTCGGCTCCCTTTTCTGCGATCATCAGCGTCGGCGCATTCGTATTGCCCGACGTGATGGTCGGCATGATCGAGGCGTCGATGACGCGCAAGGCGTCGACGCCGTGCACGCGCAGTTCGGCGTCCACCACGGCGGCCGGATCGGCAGCCGGCCCCATCTTTGCGGTGCCGACCGGGTGAAAGATCGTCGTCCCGATCGTGCCGGCCGCGCGCGCCAGTTCCTCATCGCTCTGCAATTCCGCGCCCGGCAGAAATTCCTGTGGCGCGAAGCGCGCCAGCGCTGCCGAGGCAACGATGCCGCGCGTAAGCCGCAGCGCCTCTGCCGCGACGCGCCTGTCCTCATCAGTCGACAGATAGCGCGGCGCGATCAGCGGCGGCGCGAGCGGATCCGAAGAACGCGGGCGGATGCTGCCGCGCGAGGTCGGCCGCAGGTTGCACACGGACGCAGTGAATGCCGGAAACGAATGCAGCGGTTCGCCGAAGCGATCGAGCGACAGCGGCTGCACGTGATACTCGACATTGGGCCGCACCTGTTCGCCGCTCGAGCGGGCAAACGCGCCAAGCTGGCTCGGGCTCATCGTCAAGGGCCCGCGCCGGGTGAAGACGTACTGCAGCGCCATCGCGGCTTTCGCGAGGGGATTCGCGGCCAGCGTATTCAGCGTCCGCACACCCGAGACTTTGAAGGCCATGCGCAGCTGCAGATGGTCCTGCAGGTTCGACCCGACGCCCGGGCGGTCGACGAGCAGTGACACCTGCAGCGATCGCAGAGCGTCGGCGGGCCCGATTCCAGAGAGCTGCAGCAGCACCGGCGAGGCGACGGCGCCGGCGGCAAGAATCACCTGGCCGCGCGCGCGCATGCTCGCGGTCGTGCCGTCGCGAAATACTTCCACGCCGACGCAGCGCCGGCCCTCGAAGATAAGCCGTGTCGCCTGCGTGCCGGTCAGCACTGCGAGATTGGCGCGGCGACCGACTGGCTTCAGGAACGCGCGCGCGGCGTTCCAGCGCTCGCCGCGGCGCTGGTTGACGTCGAAATAGCCGCAGCCCAGATTGTCGCCACGGTTGAAGTCGTCGCATGCCGGGATGCCCTGCTCTGCCGCTGCCGCGCGGAAGGCGTTCAGGATGGTCCACTCGACGCGGGGCTTTTCGACGCGCCACTCGTTACCCGCGCCGTGGAACGCATCGGCGCCACCGTAGTAGTCCTCGTGGCGCTTGAAATGCGGCAGCACCTCGTCCCAGCTCCAGCCCGGATTCGCGCCGTAGCCGTCTCCGGCGCGCCAGCCGTCGTAGTCCTCGCGCTGGCCGCGCATGTAGATCATGCCGTTGATCGACGAGCAGCCCCCGAGTACCCGGCCGCGCGGATAGCGGATCGCGCGGCCGTTCAGGCCCGGCTCGGACTCGGTCTCAAGGCACCAGTCGGTGCGCGGATTGCCGATGCAATAGAGATAGCCGACCGGCACCCGGATCCACAGGTAATCATCGTTGCCTCCGGCCTCCAGCAGCGCGACCCGGCAGGCCGGATCGGCCGACAGCCGGTTCGCCAGCAGGCAGCCCGCCGTGCCGGCGCCGACGATCACCACGTCGACCTCTCCGATCGCCTCCAACGCACTGGGCCGCATGTCGGCGTCTTTCCTTATAATTCTGCAAACGCGGCTGCAGGTTTCGGGTGCCGCGTTTTTTCTTTGCGGCGACCGCTGGAGTGCGAACAATGACGCACCTCATGAACACTTACAACCGCTTGCCGGTTGCCTTCACGCACGGCAAGGGCGCGTGGCTGACCGACGAACAGGGTAACGAATATCTCGATGCGCTGGCGGGCATCGCGGTCAATGGGCTCGGGCACGCGCACCCGCGACTCGTCGCGGCGCTGCGCGAGCAGGTCGGACGCCTGATCCACACCTCCAACATCTACCGGGTACGCGAGCAGGAAGAGCTGGCCGACCGCCTGTGCGCGCTGTCCGGGCTCAGCGAAGTGTTCTTCGCGAACTCCGGGTCCGAGGCGAACGAAGGCGCGCTCAAGCTCGTGCGGCTCTATGGGCACAAGAACGGCGAGCCGCAGGCGCAGACGATCGTGATGGAGCGTGCGTGGCATGGGCGCACATTGGCGACCCTTGCCGCCACAGGCAGTGAGAAAGCGCGCAAGGGCTTCGATCCCTTGCCGAGCGGATTCATCCGCGTGCCCTACAACGACGTCGCCGCGATCGGGCGCGCAGCCACGGTCGATCCCCGCGTGCGCGCTGTCTGGATCGAGGTGCTGCAGGGCGAGGGCGGAATCCAGGTCGCCGACCTCGATTACGTCCGCGCGCTGCGCCGGCTGTGCGACGAGCGCGGCTGGCTGCTGATGATCGACGAAGTGCAGAGCGGCATCGGCCGCACCGGCAAGTGGTTCGCGCACCAGTGGGCCGGCATCGCACCTGATGTGATTACGCTCGCCAAGGGCCTCGGCTCCGGCGTGCCGATCGGTGCGGTGCTGGCCGGCGGACGCGCCGCCGGAGTGTTCGGCCCGGGCCAGCACGGCACGACCTTCGGTGGCGGGCCGCTGGCAATGCGCGCGGGGATTGAAACGCTGCAGATCATCGAATCCGAGGGCCTGATGGCGAACGCCGTGGCGCAGGGCGAACGCGTACGCCGCGGGCTCGCGCGCGAACTGGCGGACGTCGCCGGGGTCGTCGAGATCCGCGGCATGGGCCTGATGATCGGTGTCGAACTCGATCGTCCCTGCGGCGAACTGGTGCGCACGGCGCTGGCTGCCGGCCTGCTGATCAACGTCACGCAGGACCGCGTCATCCGCCTGCTGCCGCCGCTCGTCCTCAATGCCGCCGAGGCCGACCAGATCGTCGCGCGCCTTGCCCCGGCGATCCGCAGTTTCCTCGCGCCGGCTGCGCGCGCGGCCTGACGTCGTGACCGAGCCGATCCGCCATTTCCTGCAGCTGCGCGACTTCGCGCCGGACGAGCTCGCCTGGGTGTTCGAGCGCGCGCGGGTCATCAAGGAACGCTTCAAACGCTACGAGTTCTACCAGCCGCTGCGCGACCGCACGTTGGCGATGGTGTTCGAGAAGGCCTCGACGCGAACGCGGGTCTCGTTCGAGGCGGGCATGTACCAGATGGGCGGATCGGTCATCCATATCACGACCGGTGATTCGCAGCTCGGCCGCGCCGAACCGATCGAAGACACGGCGCGCGTGATCTCGCGCATGGTCGACATCGTGATGATCCGCACGTACGAGCAGTCGAAGATCGAGAGATTTGCTCAGTACTCTCGCGTGCCGGTCATCAACGGCCTCACCAACGAGTTCCACCCGTGCCAGATCCTTGCCGACATCTACACCTGGATCGAGCACCGAGGGCCGATCGCCGGGCGCACCGTCGCCTGGATCGGTGACGCCAACAACATGGCCTACACGTGGATCCAGGCGGCGCAACTGCTCGACTTCCACGTCAACGTCTCGACGCCGCCGCGCTATGCGCTCGACCCGCGGCTGGCACCGCCGGGGCCGCACTTTTCTGTCATGGCCGATCCTATGGCCGCAGCCCGTGGCGCCGATCTCGTCACGACCGACGTCTGGACCAGCATGGGCTTCGAGGCCGAGAACGAGGCGCGCCGTGCCGCATTCGCCGGCTGGCAGGTCGACGAGGCGATGATGGACGCGGCGCGGCCGAATGCGCTGTTCATGCACTGCCTGCCCGCGCATCGCGGCGAGGAAGTGTCTTCAGGAGTGATGGATGGACCGCAGTCGGTCGTCTGGGACGAAGCGGAGAATCGCCTGCATGCGCAGAAGGCGCTGATGGAATATCTGCTGCTCGGCCGTGCAGTCGGGTAGCGCAACGTCGAGCCACATCATGTCCACCATTCTGCAAAGCCTGCCCATCGGCGAGCGCGTCGGCATCGCCTTCTCGGGCGGGCTCGACACCAGCGCAGCGCTGCTGTGGATGCGCCAGAAAGGCGCCATCCCGTGCGCCTACACCGCCAACCTCGGCCAGCCCGACGAACCCGACTACGAGGACATTCCACGCAAGGCCCTCGCCTACGGGGCGGAAAAGGCGCGGCTCATCGATTGCCGCCAGCAGCTCGTCGCTGAGGGGCTGTCCGCGCTGCAGTGCGGCGCCTTCCACATATCGACCGCGGGGCTCACGTACTTCAACACGACTCCGATCGGACGTGCCGTCACCGGCACGCTGCTGGTCGCAGCGATGAAGGAGGACGACGTCCACATCTGGGGTGACGGCAGCACCTACAAGGGCAACGACATCGAGCGCTTCTACCGCTACGGCCTGCTCGCGAACCCGGTGCTGCGCATCTACAAGCCGTGGCTCGACCAGAGCTTCATCGACGAGCTCGGCGGCCGCGCCGAAATGTCGGAGTTCATGAAGAAGGCGGGCTTTGCGTATCGCATGTCGAGTGAGAAGGCCTACTCGACCGATTCGAACATGCTCGGTGCGACGCACGAGGCCAAGGATCTGGAATACCTCGCCAGCGGCATCCGCATCGTGCAGCCCATCATGGGCGTCGCGTTCTGGCGCGATGACGTTGCCATCAAGCGTGAGGAAGTGACGGTGCGCTTCGACGAGGGGCGGCCGATCGCGCTCAACGGCATCGAGTACACCGACGCAGTGGAACTGGTGGCCGAAGCCAACCGCATCGGCGGGCGCCACGGACTCGGCATGTCGGACCAGATCGAGAACCGCATCATCGAGGCCAAGAGCCGCGGCATCTACGAAGCGCCCGGTCTCGCGCTGCTGTTCATCGCCTATGAGCGCCTGATTACCGGCATCCACAACGAAGACACGATCGAGCAGTACCGCGACCAGGGCCGCCGGCTCGGACGGCTGCTCTATCAGGGCCGCTGGTTCGATCCGCAGGCGATCATGCTGCGCGAGAGCGCGCAGCGCTGGGTCGCGCGCGCGATCACCGGCGAAGTGACGCTGGAACTGCGCCGGGGCAACGACTATTCGATCCTGAACACGGAGTCGCCCAACCTGACGTACAAGCCCGAACGCCTGACGATGGAAAAGGGCGAATCGGTGTTCTCGCCGGCCGACCGCATCGGACAGCTGACAATGCGCAACCTTGACATCACCGACACGCGCGACAAGCTGATCGCGTACGCGAAGGCCGGCCTGCTGGCGGCACCGGAAGGTGTGTCCCTCCCGCAGCTGGCCGAAGCGCCCAAGCGCAAGTAGGCCTAGCGACCGCGGCGGCTACGCGCGGCACAAGCCGTTTGGATGAGTGCGCGCCGGCCGCTTTGGTGAGACAGTGGCGTCGTTCGCGGCCGCCGGTGCTCTGCGCGTTCCTCACCGCAAGCGAGCTCTCCGACCGGCAGCCGGGACATCTGGATCGCAGCGACACTTTCGGGTCCGCCTTCGCGGGCCCATTTTTCTTCGTCAGACAATCAGCGGCTCGGGCTCGAGCGCAATGCCGAACTTCTGGCGCACGCGATCCTGCACCTCGTGCGCGAGCTGCAGCAACTCGGCCCCGGTGGCTCCGCCGCGATTGACGAGCACCAGCGCCTGACGCTCGAACACCGCCGCACGGCCGCGCACGTAGCCCTTCAGGCCGCACGCCTCGATCAGCCAGCCGGCCGCGAGCTTGTAACGACCGCCGCCGATGTCGTGGCTCACCATCGACGGGTGATGTGCAATCAGTTCATTGCGGAGCTGTCGCGTCACCACCGGATTCTTGAAGAAGCTGCCGGCGTTTCCGACGTGCGTCGGGTCGGGCAGCTTGCGGCGGCGGATCGCGACGACCGCGTCGAAGACGTCGCGCGCGGTCGGCCGCAGCACTCGACGCTGGCGCAGTTCATTCTCGACGTCCGCATAACCGGTCACCGGCCGCCAGTCGACCGGCAGCGCCAGCGTCAGCGCGACGATCACGTAGCGCCCCGCCTGCGCCTTGAACACGCTGTCGCGATAACCGAATCCGCAGGCGGCCGCGTCGAAGCCCACACGTGAACCATTCAGCAGGTCGACCGCTTCGAGGAAGCCGAAGCGCTCGGCGAGCTCGATGCCATACGCACCGATGTTCTGGATCGGAGCAGCGCCCACTGCGCCTGGAATCAGTGCAAGGTTTTCGACACCGGCAAGGCCGTCGCCCAGCAGGCGCACGACGGTCTCGTGCCAGTTCTCGCCGCCGCCGACGCGAACGTGGTGCCGGCCCGTCAGGACGCCGAGCCGCTCGTAGCCCGGGATCTCGATCTTCAGTACGAGCCCTTCGAAATCGCCGGTAAACAGGATGTTGCTGCCGCCGCCCAGAACCAGGCGTGGCATCTCCCGCAGTTGCGGCGTGTTCACTGCTTCGGCGAGTTCGTCTTCACCGCGAACGCGAGCGAAGTGTGTTGCACGCACGTCGACCCCGAACGTGTTGAACGGTGCGAGACTGACGTTGCGCTCGATGATGACTGACATCCGGGCATTGTATGAGCGCGAATCGCCCGCACCCGGAAACCTGCTGGAGGCCGCTCGTGCCATCGTTCGATGCCGTCTGCAAACCCAACATGGTCGAACTGCGCAATGCGCTCGACCAGGCCAACAGGGAGATCGGCACCCGCTTCGACTTCAAGGGTTCGGACGCACGCATCGAAGGCAAGGACTACGAACTGACGGCGTACGCTGACGACGAGTTCAAACTGGGGCAGGTGCGCGACGTGCTGGTCGCGCGCATGGCTAGGCGTGGCGTTGACGTGCGGCTGCTCGACCTCGGCAAGCCGGAGAAGATTTCCGGCGACCGACTGAAGCAGTCGATCAAGCTACGCCACGGCATCGACGCGGCCCTGGCCCGGAGCATCGTCGCGCTGCTGAAGGACAGCAGACTCAAGGTGAGCAGCGCCATCCAGGGCGATGTCGTTCGCGTCAGCGGCGCGAAGAAGGACACACTCCAGGAAGCGATCGCGCTGCTGCGAGCAAGGATCACCGAGGTCCCGTTGAGCTTCGAGAACTTTCGCGACTAGGCCCGCGCGCGCAGACGGGGCGGTGTCCCGACGCACCGCCGACTCCTCCGCCGGCCGGTCGGTACCGACCGTTGCTCTCCTGACCGCACCGTCCGCCGCTCTTCGCGGACCACTCGCGCGCCTGAACGTTGAAGCTGCACGGTGCACGTCCTACCGTTAGCCGAGCGGTGCAGTTCTCTTTCCATTCGTCGGTCCGGAGAGCCAGCCGGTAGCCACGCAGGGATGAAGTGAACTACCATAAACAGGGTATGCGTACTCCGATATCACGGTTTGCTGCCTTCGGCGGCGTGGACAGGCCTGCTCGGGAGGGTGTCGCCACTGTTCAACCGGTCGGGCAGCGCCCTACACCGACTGGTGAAGCGGAGGCATCGGTGCTCGAGCGGTACCACCCGGCGGTCGTGCGCTCGCTGACGCTGCTCTGGGGCTACCCGGAGATGAATCAGTACTTCGAGAAGGTCTGGAGTGGGCAGGATCCGACGCTGAATCTGGAGCCTGTCGCGATGTCCGAACTGATGATGCTGGCCGCAATCCATCAGCGCATCTGCCCGTATACCCCAGCGCGTCAGGTCGAAGACCTCTACGGCTCCGGGCGCTGGGCGGATACCTGGAAACCGGCACGCCTGCGTCGCTAGCTCGACGTCAATCCGCCGCGCTGCGCGCGGCGCCGCCCCTCATGTAAACCTACCAGCGCGCCGAGCGCAGCCAGCGGTCGTACAAGTGCGTGGCGACGCGGCGCATTCGGGCCGCCCGCCCTTCGGCGTCTTCGACCATCTCCTCGGGTGACTGCACGGCCGGCCCCCCGGTGCGCAGACGCTCGGCATCGACTTCACAGGCCGCAGCGAGATCGGCCGCCCAGTGGCGCACCATTTCAGGCGTCATTTCAATGTGAAACTGCATGCCGATGTGCGCATAGCCGGGGCGCTCGACCACATAGGCCTGGTTGGGGCACCAGCGTCCCTGCAGGATGCGGTGGCCGCCCGCGGGTACCCCGAACGCATCGCTGTGCCACTGGAAGTATTCAACCCGGTCCGCGTCGACACCGAGCCACTCGTGCGCGCGACGGACGTCATCGAACTGCAAGCGGCCCCAGCCGAGTTCGACATGGGGAGAGCGCTGCACATCGGCGCCGAGCGCCCGCGCCAGCAGCTGCCCGCCGAGGCAGTGTCCGATAACTGACACACCACGCGCATCGGCGTCGCGCAGCAGCGCAAGCTCCGCCTCGATCCACGGCAGGTCGTCGTTGACGCTCATGTTGCCGCCGAGCGAACAGAGGCCAGCGTACGGTTCGGCTGATTCGGGCACGGCGTCGCCGTCAAAGAGGCGCCGGATCACGAACGGGCGGCCGCGGTCGCGCAGATGCTGCCCGAAATTGCCGGGCTCGACGCCCGCTTCGTGCTGCACGATCACGACGGGCTTCATGCGCGACCGGGACTCAACCGGCCGGGGCCTTCGCCGCCGACGCCAGCAGCGCGGCAAAGCGCGTGCGAATCGCCGTGGCGATACCCGCCGCGTCGAGGCCGCACTCCTTCAGCAGCAGCGCAGGATCACCGTGATCGACGAAGCGGTCCGGCAGCCCGAGCTGAAGCGCCGGAATCTGCAGCCCGGCGGCAGCAAGCACCTCCAGCACGGCACTGCCGGCGCCGCCCTCTACGGCGTTTTCCTCGAGCGTGACGATCGCCTCGTGCGTCGAGGCGAGCTGTCGCACGAGCCCGGCGTCGAGCGGCTTGACGAAGCGCATGTTCGCCACCGTCGCGTCGAACTCCTCGGCGGCAGCGAGCGCCGGCGCCAGCATCGATCCAAACGCAAGCAGCGCGATGCGATGTCCCTTGCGCCCCTTGCCGTGACGGCGAATGACAGCGCGACCGAGCGGCAACGGCTTCAGCTCCTGCACGAGAGCCACGCCCGGCCCGGTGCCGCGCGGGTAGCGCACCGCCGCCGGCGAGCCGCACGCGAGACCGGTCGCCAGCATCTGGCGGCACTCGTTCTCGTCGGACGGGGTCATCACGACCATGTTCGGAATGCAGCGCAGGTACGACAGGTCGAACGCGCCGTGGTGGGTGGCGCCGTCAGCGCCGACCAGTCCGCCGCGATCGAGCGCGAACAGCACCGGCAGGTTCTGCAATGCGACGTCGTGGATCAGCTGGTCATAGGCCCGCTGCAGGAATGTCGAGTAAATCGCGACCACGGGCCTCATGCCTTCGCACGCAAGCCCCGCCGCGAACGTCACCGCATGCTGCTCGGCGATGCCGACGTCGAAGTAGCGGTCGGGAAATTCCTGTTCGAAGCGCACCAGCCCCGAGCCCTCGCGCATCGCCGGCGTAATGCCGACCACGCGTGTATCGGCGGTGGCCGCGTCGACCAGCCAGTCGCCGAAGACCCGCGTGTAGGTGGGCTTGCTCGCCGCGGCGCGCGCGATGCCGACGCGGGGATCGAACTTGCCGGGTCCGTGATAGAGCACCGGATCGGCCTCGGCAAGCTTGTAGCCCTGACCCTTGCGCGTGACTACGTGCAGGAACTGCGGGCCGTCCAGTGCCTTCAAGTTCTGCAGCGTCGGGATCAGCGATTCAAGATCGTGGCCGTCGATCGGCCCGATGTAGTTGAAACCGAACTCCTCGAACAGCGTCGCCGGCACCACCATGCCCTTGGCATGCTCTTCGAGCTTCTTCGCGAGCTCGAAGACCGGCGGAAAATTCTTCAGCACCTGCTTGCCGGCGCTCTTGGCGGCAGCGTAGAAGCGCCCGCTCATCAGCCGCGCGAGGTAGCGGTTCAACCCGCCGACCGCGGGCGAGATCGACATGTCGTTGTCGTTGAGCACGACCAGCAGGCGGATGCTTTCAGTCACGCCAGCGTTGTTGAGCGCCTCGAAGGCCATGCCCGCGCTCATCGCGCCGTCGCCGATCACCGCGATCGAGTGGCGCGCCAGGCGTTGATTGCGCGCTGCGACCGCCATCCCAAGCGCGGCCGAGATCGAGGTCGACGAGTGCGCGGTGCCGAAGGTGTCGTATTCGCTTTCGCTCCGCCGCGGGAAGCCGGAAATGCCTCCGTACTGGCGCAGCCGCGCCATCCCTTCGCGCCGGCCCGTCAGGATCTTGTGCGCGTACGTCTGGTGGCCGACGTCCCAGACGATGCGGTCATCCGGCGTGTTGAAGACGTAGTGGAGCGCAATCGTCAGCTCCACCGTGCCGAGATTGGAACTGAGGTGGCCACCGGTGGCGGACACCGAGTCGAGCAGATACTGGCGCAGCTCGCCGGCGAGCGTCGGCAACCGCTCGCGCTCGAGTTGCCTCAGATCGCCCGGTGAGCTGATCGACCGCAGCAGCGACGTCGGCGCATCCATCGCAGCGAGCCTAGCGGTCGCGACAGACGATCAGATCGGCGAGATCGCGCAGGTGGTTCGCGCGCGCGCCAAGGCCGCCGATCGCCTCCAGCGCCTGCGACCTCAGCCGCAGGCTCAGCGCGCGCGCGGCGTCCACGCCGAGCGCGGACACATAGGTCGGCTTGCTCTGCGCGGCATCCTTGCCCGCCGTCTTTCCGAGGGTGTCGGTACTCGCCGCAACGTCGAGGACGTCGTCGACCACCTGGAACGCGAGACCGATCGCGTCGCCGTAGCGCGACAGCGCCTCACGCGTGCACTCGGTCAACATCGCCGACTGGCCGGAGAGGGCGCCCATCAGCACCGAGGCCCGCAGCAGGGCGCCGGTCTTCATACGGTGCATACGCTCGAGGTCGGCCAGGCCGAGTGTCTTGCCCACCGCCGCCAGGTCCAGCGCTTGCCCGCCGCACATGCCGCGCGTGCCCGCCGCATGCGCCAGCTCGCGCATCAACGACGCGGTCTGCGAAACGGGCAGCGCCCCGTCCGCGAGGATCTTGAACGCTTCGGCCTGCAGCGCGTCGCCAGCCAGCATCGCCGTGGCCTCGTCGTAAGCCACGTGCACCGTCGGCTTGCCCCGTCGCAGCACATCGTTGTCCATGCATGGCAGGTCGTCGTGCACCAGCGAATACGCATGCACGTATTCGACGGCGAGCGCCGCCCGGTCCAACGCCTCCGGATCGGCCGCCGTGACCTCGCCCGCCGCGTACACCAGCAGCGGCCGTATGTGCTTGCCACCGCCGAGCACCGCATAGCGCATGGCTTCATGCAGTCGCTGCGGCGCTTCGTCGGCCGACGGCAGCATGTCGGCCGCAGCCGCGTCGAAACGCTCGCCGGCATCCTGCATCCATTGTGCAAACGCGTCGGGCACTTCGACCTTGGGAAGCGCTGCCGTGGTCATCGCGCACGCCTCCGCGCTGCGGTGCCAGCTTGCGTGGGACGGCCCGGCGCGGCGCCAACGGGAACCTCCGCGCTCTGCGCTGCGGTGCGAGCTTGCTTGGGACGGCCCGGCGCGGCGCTCATGCGCCGGCACCCTTCAGGTCGGCCGGGTCGAGCGGCTTCAGGAGGTCGCCCTCGAGTTGCTTGATCTCGAGTTCGGCCTGCGCCAGGCGGGCCTGGCAGAAGCGCGCGAGTTCGGCACCGCGTCGGTATGCGGCGATCGACTGGTCCAGCGTCAGTTCGCCGGACTCCATGCTGCGCACCAGCGCTTCGAGCTCGTCGAGCGCCTGTTCGAATGTCGGCGCGGCAGCGGGCGGTGCGGTCATCGTCGGCGATTGCTGGGGCACGGCCGGATTCTAGAGCAGCGCCCGCCTGTCCCCGACTTCAGTGCGACGCTCTCTAGAATGCTCCGATGAGCGCGCTCTGGATGCTGGTCGCCGCCGTGCTGTTCTCCTTCATGGGCGCGATGGTGAAGCTCGCGATCCAGCAGTACGGCGTGCTCGAGATCGTGCTGTATCGGTCGCTGATCGGCGTGCTCATGCTGTATGCCTTCATGCGCTGGCGCGGCGGAACGCTGGCGACGCCCGTCGCGCGCGCGCACCTGGCGCGCGGCACCGTCGGCACCGCGGCGCTCGCGCTCTGGTTCTACGCCACCGGCGCACTGCCGCTGGGCACAGCGATGACGCTCAACTACACGTCGCCGATCTTCCTCGCGGCGCTGGCGATCGGATTCTCGCTGCGCGCTGGTGAGCGCATCGACTGGCGGCTCGTCGGGGCGATCGCGCTCGGCTTCGGCGGTGTGGTGCTGCTGCTGCAGCCGACCGTGAATGCGGCACAGGCCGTCGCTGCGGCCGCCGGCCTGGTCTCCGGTGTGCTGTCGGCGATCGCGTACTGGTACGTACGCACGCTAGGACGCCTCGGTGAGCCAGAATGGCGCACCGTGTTCTACTTCGCGCTCTCCGGCACCGTTCTCGGCCTCTGCGGCACGTTAATCAAGGGATTCTCGCCGCACGATGCGCGCGGGATCGCACTGCTGCTCGGCATCGGCCTCATTGCGACGCTCGCGCAGCTCGCGATGACACGCGCGTATGCCTACGGCCACGCGCTGGTCGTGGCCAACCTGCAGTTTGTCGCGGTGGTCGCAGCTTCGCTGCTCGGCATCGCGGTGTTCGGTGATCACATTCCGCTGATTGGCTGGATCGGCATCGCGGTGATCATCGCGAGCGGGGTGCTGGCCACCACACTGGTGCGGCGTCAACGCGGTACGCTGCCGACCGCAGACATCGGATCCAAATCATGAGTTACACGACGCTGATCTCCGCCCAGCAGCTGCAGGAACACCTTGCCGATCCCGCGTGCAAGATCTTCGACCTGCGGCATGACCTCATGGACCACGGCGCCGGGTTACGCGCCTACGAGGCGGGCCATATCCCGGGCGCGCGCTTCGCCGCGATCGAGACCGAGCTCTCTGGAACGAAGACCGGGCGCAACGGGCGGCACCCGCTGCCGGAGCGCGACGATCTCGTCGAGCGCTTCCGCGCCTGGGGCATCGATGACTCGACGCAGATCGTGGCGTATGACGCGCAGGGCGGCCAGTACGCCGTCCGGTTGTGGTGGCTGGCACGCTGGCTCGGCCACCCGGCTGTCGCGGTGCTCGACGGCGGGTGGCCGGCATGGCTCACAGCGGGCGGCGCGACCGATCTAAGCCGCCCCGCCGCCGTGCCGCGCGGCAGCTTCACCGCCGCGCCATCGCTGGTGCACGTCGCGACCGCGACGGAGGTGCTGCAATCGCTCGGCGGCACGGAGCATCTGGTTGTCGATGCCCGACTGCCGGAGCGATACCGCGGCGAGCAGGAGCCGATCGACCCGGTCGCCGGCCACATCCCGGGCGCGTTGAATCGGCCGTGGACGACCAATCTCACTCCGGATCAGCACTTCAAATCGCCGGGCGAACTGAGGCGCGAATTCGACGGCCTGATCGGTGCGCGCGACCCGGCCACGGTGACCTATCACTGCGGCTCCGGCGTGACCGCATGCCATCACGTGCTCGCGATGGAACTCGCCGGCCTCGCAACGCCCAAGCTCTATGCGGGATCGTGGAGCGAATGGATCGCCGACCCGTCGCGGGCGGTGCGCACCGGTGCCGCGCCGTAGTGCCGCTCTCTAGTCCGCATGAAACAGCCCGGTCGCGAGCGCCGCGATCGCGATTCCGAGCAGCACCAGCCCAACTTCGGGCAGCGACTTGCGCAGCGACGAGCGCCGCATCATTTCCGGCAGCAGGTCGGACAGCGCGATGTAGATGAAACTCGCGCCAGCCAGCATCAGCGCGTAGGGCAGCAGCGACTGCGTCGTCTCGAGCACGAAGTAGCCGACGACTCCGCCGCAGACGGCCGACAGGCCCGACAGCAGGTTGAAGAAGAAGGCGCGGCGGCGCGCGAAACCGGCGTTCAGCAGGATCATGAAATCGCCGACCTCGTGCGGGATCTCGTGCGCCATCACGGCGAGCGTCGAGACCAGTCCCAGCTTCACGTCGACGAGAAAAGCGCCCGCGATCACGACGCCATCGCCGAAATTGTGGATGGCGTCGCCGATCAGGATCGGTACCCCGCCGCGGCCGGCTTCGTGCGCATCGTGGCCGTGTTCGTGATGGTGATGATCGCCCTCGTGGTGGTGCGTGTGGTGGATCAGCGCGAGCTTTTCCAGCAGGAAGAAACCAAAGATCCCGGCCAGCAGCGTCCAGCCGAGCGCGTGCGGATCGGCGCCGCTGCGGAACGACTCGGGCAGCAGGTGCGTGACCGCGGTCGCGAGCAGTAGACCTGCCGACACCGGCACGAGTCGATCGACCACCGAGGAGAGGTAGCGGAAGCTCAGCAGCGCCGCCAGGCCGACCGACAATAGCGTCGATACCAGGTTGGCGGCAACGATGTAGGCCAGCGTGCTCAATGATCGTTCTGCGGCATGGAAAGCAAAGGGGCGCGACGACCGCGCCCCTGGTGTCCGCGAAGCGTAGCAGGCTGATGCCTGCCGCCTCGCTTCACGCGAGGTACTGGCGGAACCAGGCGGTTAGGCGTTTCCAGCCATCCTGCGCCGCAGCCCTGCGATAGGTCTCGCGATAGTCGGCGTGAAACGCGTGCGGCGTGTCGGGATACAGGACGATCTCGCTCTGCAGATTGCCGGCGGTCTTCAGCGCACCGCGCATCCGTTCCACCGTGTCGTTCGGTATCCCGCCGTCCGCGCCGCCGTAGAGGCCGAGAATCGGTGCCCTGATGCGATCCGCCACCTCGATCGCGGCCTTGTCGCCGGGAAAACGGCTCGTCGCGACCGGGCCGTACCAGGCGACACCTGCAGCGAGCCCGGGACTGTGCGCCGCATACATCCAGACGATGCGCCCACCCCAGCAGAAGCCCGTGATCCCCAGCGGTCCACTGCCGCCATGCGTTGCGGCCCAGTCCGCCGCGGCGTCGAGATCCGCCATCACCTGTGCGTCGGAAACCTTCGACACGACCTTCGCGACGATGTCCGGAATCTCCATCTTCGACACGTCGCCCTGCCGCGCATACAGTTCCGGTGCTACGGCGAGATAGCCCAGGTGTGCCAGCCGCCGGCACACATCCTTGATGTGCTCGTGCACCCCGAAGATCTCCTGCACGACCAGCACCGTCGGCAGGCCTGAACGCCCGGCCGGCTGCGCGCGGTACGCAGGCATTTCGCCGTCATGGGTGCGGATGCGGACCTCGCCCGCGGTGAGTCCGCTCGCGTCGGTCGTGACCACCGTGGACATCACCGGCGACACAGCCGCCGCAAATCCGGTGTGCAGGGTTCTCATCGGAGGGAAGGCCGACTCGGCCTCGCTGGGTTCGGCACCGGATCCTAGGACGTCGCCCGCGCGCGGTCCAATCGCCGATGCGTGCCGATCGACAGGGGTCTGGCACCTAGAATCCGCGCGGAGAACCTCTGCGCCGACTACGCAGCTTTCAATGGAGCATCCATGACACGGTCCATCGCCGCCTTCGCCACAGCGTCGCTCGCTCTGCTGGCCGCATGCACGACAACACAGAGTGGGCCAGCGGAACGACTCGAGGGCACGGCCTGGCGAGCCGCGAGCATCGAGAACACGCCCGCAGCGGAATCGACACCAAGCACGCTGCGTTTCTTCGACCGCCAACTCGCCGGAGGCTCGCTCGGCTGCAACGCGTACTCGACCACTTATTTCGCCGATGCCTCCGGATTGCGCTTCGGCGCGCTAGCGCCGACGCAGAAGACCTGCGCTGTCCCTGTGATGGAGCAGGAGAGCCGCTTCACGTCGGCACTCGCGGAAACGCGAGGTCTGCGACTCGATCCACAAGGCGCCCTGCTGCTGCTCGATGCCGAAGGTCGCACGCGGGCCCGGCTGGTCCCGATGACACCCTAGGTGGCACCGCACGCTCGCCAGCCCTCGGTCACGGCCTGAACGGCTCGACAAGCTTGCCGCCCTGCCATGTGCCTGCGCTCAACACGCGGCCGTCGGTCGCGAACAGCACACCCTTGCCGTTGCGCCGATCACCCTGCCATTCGCCTTCGAAGCGGCTGCCGTCGGAATAGACCCTGACCCCCGGACCGTAGATCAAACTGTCGCGCCATTGCCCGGAGAACCGTTCGCCCGTCCTGTACCAGATGACGCCCAGCCCGTTCGAACGGTTCTGTCCGTATTCGCCTTCGCGTCGCAGGCCGCTGAAGGTGTTGTTCGCGTTGGCCCCGAAGGTGTACACGCCGAGGCCGCTCTTGACGTTGGCCCGGAATTGCCCGGTATACCGGTCACCGGCATACGCGCTCGGCGCCCGATACTCGACGACGCCGTTGCCCTCGCGGTTGGAGCCGCTGCCCTCCCCGAGATAGCTGCCGCCGTCGAAGCCGAAACCCGTGGTGCCCGGTTCTTTCGCACGAGCGCGACGCGCAGCAGCCTCAGCGGCCTCGGCGGCCGTGCGCGCCCGGGACGCCGCGTCGTCGGCCCGCTTTGCATTTGCGCGCGCAACCAGCGCAACCTCCCGCAGTTCCGCCGGCAACGATTCAAACGCGAAAGTCGCCGGCGGGCGCGCGCCAGCAGATTCCAAGACCGGCGTTGCCGCCGACTTCTGCGCGCCCTGCGCTCTGGCATCGGCCGCCTGCGCGCGCTTTTCGGCTGCCAGCCGCTCCGCATCGGCGCGCTCACGGGCGGCTCGATCGGCACCGGCACGCTCCTCGAGCTCGCGAGCGCGCTGTTCGGCTGCCAGGCGCTCGTCGGCGCGTTCCCGCGCAGAACGCTCGGCTGCTGCCTGCGCTTCCAGCTGCTTCGCGTGCGCTTCCGCGGCCGCGCGCTGTGCCTGCTCGCGCACGCGCTCGAGGTCTGCCTGGTGCACCGCATTCCACTGCAGATAGACACCGATCAGCACGACACTGATCGCCAGCGCACCGACGACCGGGCGCCAGTACTGACGCCACAAGGACCCGGGACGCTTCGGCGCTTCGATCGCAGGCTCCGCCGCGCGAGCCGCCGCCGGTCGTTTCGCCGGGCGCGCGGCGCGCTCGCGCTCCATCCGGTCGATCTGATCGCGTACGAACGCCGCGAAGGCTCCACTCGGATGACTGGCGACGAAGGTCCGCAGCGCCGAAGACGTGCCCGCCAGTTCCGCCGCCTTGAATGCCTCCAGTTCGGCCGACGCCGCCTGCCGCTCCGGCGGGCGCAGGTCGCGGCCGAACTTCGCCTTGCGACCCACGCGCTGCTCGATCGCCTTCACCAAGTTCTGGAATCCCGGATGCGAGAGTTCGCCGCTCCAGTCGCACAGATCGTCCGCATGCGTCTGCCCGAAACCAAAGGGCAGATCCACCTGCTCGATCGTCACGGGGCAAAGGCGGCCGAGTCGCAGCGCGTAGGCGGCCTCGTCGAGGACGAAACTGCTATCGATCGCCGCCTTCGACCAGACGACAATCGCAGCCCGGCACTGCTCGATGACCGCGCGGATCGCCCCACGGAAGTTCTCGCCCGACAGCAGCTCGAAGTCCCACCAGACCTCGAAGCCCAGCTGCTGCAGGGCGCCGGCAAGCCGCTCCACCGTCGAGCGGTCCTCGCGCTTGTACGAAACGAAGATGTCAGCCATTTCCGGCGATTCGGAATTGCGCCAGTTTCGCAGAGATTGGGGGCGACCTTAGGCGCGGCGACCAGCACAGTCCGCTGGCGAACCCCAACGAAAAGCCCGCGCTCGGCGGGCTTTGTCGTTGGCGTCCCCTAGGGGATTCGAACCCCTGTTATCGCCGTGAAAGGGCGGTGTCCTAGGCCTCTAGACGAAGGGGACTGCGTGTGGCCCGGTGACTGCGGACCTGCGGACGTGTCCGGGTGGTGGAGGTAAGCGGGATCGAACCGCTGACCTCTTGCATGCCATGCAAGCGCTCTCCCAGCTGAGCTATACCCCCACGCGGAAAGGGCGCGATTATAGCGAGCCCGGCCGGACCGGCCAAATCCTTCGGCTGAAGATCCTCCTGCCGGGCAGCACGCTAGCCGATGCTCCGCAGCGCTGCCTCGAGCCGCGCCAGCACCGTCGCGCGGCCGGTCAGCTCCAGCACGGCGTCGATCGACGGAGTCTGCGTGCGGCCGGTCACTGCGACGCGCAGCGGCACCGCGACCTGCGGCATCTTGACTTTCAACTCGCCGACGATCTGCTTGATCAGCGCCTGGATCGCGGCGCGCTCCCACGGCACGTCGACGGCGCGCTCGCCGAACAGGCGCACCGCGTCGCGCCCCGCACCCTGCAGGTGCTCGGTCAGCAGCGCCACGTCGCGCACCGGCTCGTCGTAGAACAGCAGCGCGGCGTCGGCGAGTTCGTTCAGCGTGCGCGCGCGATCCTTCAGCAGCGCGACGACGCGCGCCAGCGGCGGTCCCGCATCGATGCGCCCACCGCGCTCGGCAATCCTGGGCGCCAAAAGCCCTGCGAGCCGCTCGTCGCCCGCCTCTTTGAGGTACTCGCCATTGAGCCACAGCAGCTTGTCGAGGTTGTACTGCGCCGGCGCGCGGTTGACGTGCTCGAGGTCGAACCACTCGATCAACTCGTCGCGCGGGAACTTCTCGTCGTTTCCGTGGCTCCAGCCGAGCCGCGCCAGATAGTTGAACAGCGCCTCGGGCAGGAAGCCGTCGTCGCGGTACTGCAGCACGCTGACCGCCCCATGTCGCTTCGACAGCTTCTGCCCGTCGGGCCCGAGGATCATCGGCAGGTGGCCAAACTGCGGCAGCGGCGCGCCGAGCGCGCGATAGATGTTGATCTGCCGCGGTGTGTTGTTCACGTGGTCGTCACCGCGCAGCACGTGCGTGATCGCCATGTCGATATCGTCGACGACCACCGCGAAGTTGTAAGTCGGCACGTCGTCACCGCGCGCGATGACGAGGTCATCGAGCTCCGCGTTGGAAATCGATATCGGCCCCTTGACAAGGTCGTTCCAGCCGACGTCGCCGCTGTCCGGATTACGGAAGCGCACGACCGGTTTCACGCCGGCGGGCGGCGTGCGGCCGCGCGCGTTCTCCGGGCGCCAGCGGCCGTCATAGCGCGGTTTCTCGCCGCGCGCCATTTGCGCCTCGCGCAGCTGATCGAGCTCTTCCTTGCTCGCGTAGCAGTGGTAGGCCCTGCCCTCGGCCATCAGCCGATCGATCGCGACGCGGTAGCGGTCGAGCCGCCCTGTCTGCCGCACCGGCCCCTCGTCGTAGTCGAGCTGGAGCCAGTCCATGCTGTCGAGGATCACCTGCACCGCTTCCTCGGTCGAGCGCTCGAGGTCCGTGTCCTCGATGCGCAGCACGAACTGGCCGCCGTAGTGGCGCGCGAAAGCCCAGCAGAAGAGGGCCGTGCGCGCCGTGCCCAGGTGCAGCATGCCGGTCGGGCTCGGCGCAATGCGCGTGCGGACGGTGGTCATCGGGTTCGGGGGTGTAGCCGCGGTGGACGGCGCGCCGAAGCTGGCGTTCTCCGGCGCGGGCGCGGAGTCTAGCCGAAGCGCGACTCACAGCCGCGCAGTGACAGCGCCAGGCGGCCGTCGGGGCGCGCCGCTGGCTACGGCGTCGAGATCACGACGAGCCGGTCCGTGCCCGATTCGGCGCCCCAGGCTTCGCCGGGCCTTCCGAGCATCTGCCGCACCTGTGCGTTGGCCCGGTCGCTGGGAAATCGCTGGAAGCTTTCAGTCTCCGGATCGAAGCGCAGGATGGCATTGCTCGACCATTCGGTCAGCCAGACCTTGTCGCGCTCGTCGACGTACACCGCGTACATCTGCGACTGTTCCGACGGCTTCCACGCCTTCCAGCGCTTGTTTGCAGGGTCGTACATGCTGACCTGGCCCGAGAGCCACTCGCTGATCCACAGCCGGCCCCTGGAGTCGGACCACACGCGGCGCGCGCCCTGGCGCGGAGTCGGCGGTTCGATCACGGTGGCCACACCGGTGGCAGTGTCGATCTTCGCCAGGTGGCTGCCGGCGAGCGAGACGTAGTAAATGTCGCCCTTTGGCGTCACGGTGATGCCGTAGGGACCACGCCCGCCCGGCGCTTCCATCACGCGCACCTCGCCGGTCTTCGGGTTGACGCTGCCGTAGTAGCCGTTCTGCCCGGTCCACCACAGCACGCCGTGGCCGTCGAAGGCTGCGGTGTTCAGGTTCGTGTACGGCGTGCGCGGCGGCAGCGGAAACACCTTGACGGCGCGCGTGACCGGGTCCACGCGCACGATCGCGTTCTGCCCACCATCGGTGACCCACGCGGCGCCGTCGGGGCCGATGATCACCCCGTGCGGAGAGGAGTTGCGACCGAGCGGAATCTCCTCGACCTTGCCGGTGCGCGGATCGAGGCGGCCGAGGTGGCCAGTCCGCTGCGCCGTGTACCAGACGGTGCCGTCGGGCGCTGGGGCAACATCGTGCGGCGCCGAGCGCGGCGGCAGCTCGTAGTAGCGCACCGACTGCGCAGCAAGGGGCGCACAGACCACCGACAGGGCGAAAAGCATCGCGATGGTGGATTTCATGGCTGCTCCGGCGGCAATGTGCGGAACTTGAAGGTCTGCAGCGAACACATCGGCAGCGTCATCTTTGGCCCGGGGCGCCCGCGCGTCAACCGAGCGCGTTACACGCAGCTGGCACATTGGCGGCATAGCGATGCCAGCCGCGCGAGCCGCGGGTGGAGCGCGTCAGCGTGGGATCTCTTCAATAGCCCGCGGCTGCGCCTGCAATTCGGGCGCCGCGTTCGGCCGCCTGCCCGGTAGGCTCCCGCGCATGGAAGGCCGCCCCGTGCTGCTCGTTGCGCTGCTCGCGATAGCCATCGCCGGCGGCGGCCTTTACTTCGTCCTGCAACCGGGCACGCCGGTCGTGGAGACCAAGGACCCTCCACTTCCACCACCCCAGGCGACGCCCGCACCTGCGTCAAACGCGCCGGCCGCGGTGCCGCCCGCCGGCGCGGATCCGAAATCCGGCTCGGCGATCTACCGCTGCCAGAAGGGCCGATCCGTCGTCTATTCCGATACGCCCTGTGAGGGCGGAAAGCTCGTCGATATCCAGCCGACGCGCGGCTACGAGACGTCGCGGACTGCGGCCGCGCATCCGAGTCGCGTAGTGAGCACCGAGCCCGCGCCGCCGGCGCCCGATGCGACGCCCAGTGAAACCACACGACCCGCCGAGTGCAAACGACTCGACGACCTGATCGCGTGGATCGACGCCGAAGCGCGTCAGGGTGGGGCGACTCCGCGCATGGACGAACTGAAGGAACGGCGCCGGAAAGCGGCCGATCGAAGATACGAGCTGCACTGCTAGCAGCGCTTCGTCGAGAGCCGATCGGGGGTGCTGGTGGGTGGTACAGGGTTCGAACCTGTGACCCCTGCCGTGTGAAGGCAGTGCTCTACCGCTGAGCTAACCACCCGCTGCGCGGCGGCCCGTTGCTTCGGGCCATCGAGGGCGCGGATTATTGCATATCAGTGCACGCTCCCCGAGGGCGAACTAGGATATCCATTGACGACGGAGAGTGCATTGAATCTCGCCCATACGCTGTTCCGCACCGCACGCCGCGTGCCGCACGCCATCGCGGTCATCGAGCGCGATCGCGTCGAGCTGTCCTACGAGCAGCTCGCCGTGCGCGTGCTGGAGCTGGCCGGCGGCCTGCAGGCGGCCGGAGTGCGGCCCGGCGACAGCGTGGGCGCGCTGATGAAGAACTGTGCGCAGTACGTCGAGCTGCTGTACGCCTGCTGGACGCTCGGCGCGTGCGCGATACCGATGAACTCGCGCCTGCATCCGCGCGAGGTCGCCTACATCCTCGACGATGCCGAGGCGCGCATGTGCTTCGTGACGGATGACGCCGACACCGCGGCCATCGACGTCGTACGCGGCCGCGGTCCGACCCGGTTCATCGACGTCGACGGCGGCGACTACCGCGCGCTGCTCCGATCCACGCCGGCAGCATTGGGCGAGGCGTCGAACGCCGACGATGGGGCCTGGCTCTTCTACACGAGCGGCACGACCGGGAGACCAAAGGGTGTCGTGCTGACGCATCGCAACCTGCTGGCGATGTCGCTCAACTACCTGGCCGACGTCGACCACGCGGTGGTCGGCGAGCACCTGCTGCACGCCGCGCCGATGTCGCACGGCTCAGGGCTTTACATACTGCCCAACGTTGCCGCCGGCGCGACGCAGTTGATTCCCGCTGCGCGCGCCTTCGAGGTCGACGAGATCATGCAGATCCTCGCCTACACGCCGTCGACGAAGTTCTTCGCCGCGCCGACTATGGTTATGCGCCTGGTCGAGGCCTATGGCGAAAAGGGGTCCGCGCCGGAACACCTGAAGGCGCTGATCTACGGGGGCGGGCCGATGTACGTGGCCGACAGCGTGCGCGCGCTCGACGTGCTCGGCCCGCGCCTGGTGCAGATCTACGGCCAGGGCGAGTCGCCGATGACGATCACGGTGCTGACCGCGGCCGAGCACGTGCTCGACCACGACGGACGCCGGCTCGAGCGGCTCGGCTCGGTCGGGCGCGCGCAGGTCGGCGTCGAGGTCAGTGTTCGCGACGAGAGCGGACGCGCGCGGGCGCCCGGCGAGATCGGCGAGGTATGCGTGCGCGGCGATACGGTGATGGCGGCGTACCTCAACAATCCGCAGGCCACGGCCGATGCGCTCGCGGGCGGCTGGTTGCATACAGGCGACCTCGGCCGCCTCGACGACGCCGGCTACCTGACGCTGGTCGATCGGAGCAAGGACCTGATCATCTCGGGCGGGTCCAACATCTATCCGCGCGAGGTCGAGGAGGTGCTGCTGCTGCATCCCGCCGTGAAGGAGGCCGCAGTGATCGGTGAGCCACATCCGGACTGGGGCGAGGCGGTCGTCGCAGTGCTGGTGCGCGAGGCCGGGCACATCCCCGACGAGAAGGAACTCGATCTCTTCTGCCTCGAACACATCGCCCGCTTCAAGCGGCCGAAGCGCTATATCTTCGTCGACGAACTGCCGAAGAACGCGACCGGCAAGGTGCTGAAGCGCGAACTGCGCGAGCTGATCAGGCGGCCATAGGCTGCGCCGCCGCGGCGGCGCGCCAGACCGGCTGCAATTTCGCCTCCTTCGCGATCGCATCGAGCATCGCTTCGTGCGCTGCGACTTCTTCGGGCAGCGCAGTCACAACGATCAGCTGGCTGGCGTCGATCGGCCCTGCGCTCGCCAGCGCGGTGACCTCGCTCAGCACATCGATCGTCAGCGAATCCTGGCCGCGGGTCATCGCCAGGTAGACGTCGGCCAGCAGCCCGGCATCGAGCAGCGCGCCGTGCAGCGTGCGATGCGCGTTCGACACCTGGTAGCGCTCGCACAGCGCATCGAGCGAATTGCGCTTGCCCGGATGCTGCTCGCGCGCCATCTGCAGCGAGTCCGTCACCTTGAGACAGTGCTGCGTGAACGGCGGACGACCGAGCCGCGCCAGCTCGGCGTCGAGGAACTCCAAGTCGAACGGCGCGTTGTGGATCACGACCTCCGCGTCCCTGACGAACTCGAGCAGGTCGTCGGCGACCTCCGCGAACTTCGGCTTGTCCTCGAGGAAGTGGCGCGTCAGCCCGTGCACCGCCAGTGCGCCCTCGTCGCTATCGCGCTCGGGATTGACGTAGTGGTGAAAGCGCCGCTCGGTGATGCGGCGGGCGACGACTTCGATCGCGCCGACCTCGATGATGCGGTGACCTTCCCTGGCTTCCAGACCGGTGGTCTCGGTGTCGAGCACGACGAGTCGCATGGTTGGAGTCTACCTGCCGCGCACTGCTCGACCGCGTGCGCGCACCAAGGCACTATTCGGCGCCGTGCCCTGCCACGCCGTCGGCAGCCACCGCGGCGTCGTGATGATGGTGCGCGCCCATCCACTTGCCGAGCCACTGCTCCATCAGCGTATACATGGACGGGACGACAAACAGCGTCAGCAGCGTGCCGAAGGTCATGCCGCCGACGATGACCCAGCCGATCTGGATACGGCTTTCCGCGCCCGCGCCGTGCGACATCGCCAGCGGCACGGCCCCCAGCACCATCGCGCCGGTGGTCATCAGGATCGGGCGCAGGCGCAGCACCGCGGCGTGGCGCACCGCATCGAACAGCGACTCGCCACGCTCCTGCAGCTGGTTCGCGAACTCGACGATCAGGATGCCGTGCTTGGTGATCAGCCCGACCAGAGTCACTACGCCGATCTGGCTGTAGATGTTCCAGGTGCCACCGGCGGCCCACAGGGCGAACAGCGCGCCCGTCATCGACAGCGGCACCGACAGCATGATCACGAATGGATCGGCAAAGCTTTCGAACTGCGCGGCGAGCACGAGGTAGATGAAGATCAGTGCGAGCGCAAAGGTAAGGTAGATCGACCCCTGCGAGTCGCGGAACTCGCGCGAGACGCCATTGAGATCCGTCAGCGCCCCCCGCGGCAGCACCCGCCGGGCGGTCTCGTCCATCATCTTCAGCGCATCGCCGAGCGCGTAGCCGGGCGCGACCTGTGCGGTGATGGTCACGGCCCGCAGGCGCTGGAAGTGGTTCAGCGACTGCGGCGACACGCCTTCGATCACGTTCACGACATTGGCGAGTTGCACCATCGTGCCGTCACGTCCGCGCACGTAGATATCGCTGATGTCGTTCGGCCGGCTGCGGTCGCGCGGCGCCACCTGCACGATCACGTCGTACTGCTCGCCGTCCTTCTTGAAGCGGGTCACCTGCCGGCCGCCGAGCATTGTCTGCAGCGTCAGCCCGACCGCCTGCACCGAGATGCCAAGGTCGCCGAGCTTGTCGCGGTTGACGTCGACCCGCAGTTCCGGAGTGTTCAGACGCAGATCCGACTGCGGGTTCATCACGATGCCGGTCCTGCTGATCTCCGCAATGAAGTTCTGCACGACGCGATCGAGTTCCGCGTACGACATCTGCGCCATGATCACGTACTCGACCGGCAGCGTCCGCGGCGACTGGCCGAGGGACGGCGGGTTGACCGCAAACCCGATCACGCCAGGAAGCTGCGCGAACTTGGCGTTCAGTTCGCGCGCGATGTCCTGCTGCTTGCGCGAACGTTCCTCCCATGGCTTGAGCCGCAGGATCGCGTTGCCGTAGTCGACGGTCGGGAAGCCTGCCACCGCGTTGTAAGCGGCGGCCTCCGGGATCGTGTCGTAGTACTTCTCGACCGCCCGCAGCTGCTCGGACGTGTAGTCCACCGTCGACCCCGGCGGCGCCTGCAGGCGCCCGAAGATCACGCCGCGATCTTCGGTCGGCGCCAGCTCGGAGCGCAGCTGCGAGAAGAAGAAACCGCCGAGCGCCGCAACCATGAACCACACGATGACCACCATCCAGCGCCGGTCCAGTACCCACGCCAGCGCCTGTGCGTAGCCCCGGGTCAGGCCGTCGAGCCACCCTTCGATGATCGTGAATACCCTGCCGTGATTCGCCTCGTGCTTCAGCAGCTTGCTGCACATCATCGGCGACAGCGTCAGCGCGACGAAGCCCGACACCAGCACCGCGCCCGCGAGCGCGAGCGCGAACTCGATGAAGAGCCTGCCAGTGCGCCCGGTCGCGAAGGCGAGCGGCGCGTACACGGCGGTCAGCGTCAGCGTCATCGCGACCACCGCGAAGCCGATCTCCTTGATGCCCTTGACGGCCGCGCTGACGCGGTCCATCCCGGCCTCGATGTTGCGGTAAATGTTCTCGAGCACGACGATGGCGTCGTCGACGACAAGCCCGATCGCGAGAACCATCGCCAGCAGCGTCAGCGTGTTGATCGTGAAGCCGAACACGTACATCAGCGCGAAGGCACCGACCAGCGACAGCGGGATCGTCACCAGCGGGACCAGCGTCGCACGGAAGTTGCGCAGGAAGAAGAAGATCACCAGCACAACCAGGATCACCGCCTCACCGATCGTGCGGAACACCGAGGAGATCGAGCGGTCGATGAAAACCGACGAGTCGTAGGCGATGTTGATCTTCATGCCGGTCGGCAGTGTCTCGTTGATCTTCTCGATCTCGGCGCGCAGCGAACGCGACAGCTCCAGCGGATTGCCGGTCGCCTGCTTGACCAGGCCCATGTTGATCGACGGTTCGCCGCGATAGCGCGCGATCACACGTTCCTCGACCGGGCCGACGGCGACCTCGGCCACGTCGCGCAGCCGCACTGGGTAGCCGCTGGAGTTGGCAATGATCAGGTTCTCGAACTGCTCGCGCGTGCTCACGTCGGTGGCCGCAACGATCGAGAACTCACGTTTCGACGATTCGATCCGCCCGGACGGTAGCTCGATGTTCTGCCGAAGCAGCGCGTCCTCGACGTCGCCCGAGGTCAGCCGGTAAGCCGCGAGCCGGTCGCGGTCGACGTTGATCCGCATCGAGGTCTTGCGTTCGCCGAAGATCCAGACATCCGCTGCGCCCGGCAGCACCGACAGCCGCGGCTTCACATAGCGGTTGAGGTAATCGCTGACCTCGAGCGGTGTGCGCGATCCGGCGGTGACCGCCATCCAGATGACCGGAAACGAATCGGCCTCGACCTTCGCAATGACCGGCTCGTCGACGTTGTCGGGCAGCCGTGCACGCACGCGCGCCACCTTGTCGCGCACGTCGGCGGCCGCGGAATCCGGGTCGCGTGTGATGCGGAAGCGCACGTTGATCTGGCTTTGCTCGGAGCGGCTCGACGAGGTCAGCAGCTCGACGCCCTCGATGCCCGCCAGAGAATCCTCCAGCACCTTGGTGATCTGCGACTCGATGACTTCGGCCGACGCGCCGGCGTACCGCGTGCTGACGCTCACCACCGGCTCGTCGATCTTCGGGTACTCGCGTACCGCCAGTCGCGAGTACGAGATCAGCCCGATCACGAGTACAAGCAGCGACAGCACGGTCGACAGCACCGGACGCCGGATGCACAGTTCGAACAGGCTCATCGCGCCGGCTGTTGGGGGCTAAGTGTTGTTCGCCTGCTTGTCGACCGCCGACTTCGGTGCGGTGCCCGGCGCGCTATCCGACGTCGCCGCGCCCGCCTTTGCAGGCCGGGCGGTCGGGTCCGTGTTCGCCGTAGGCAGGACGCGCACCGGCTGACCGTCGCGCGAAAGCCGCATGCCGGCGGTCACGACCTGGTCGCCCGGCGCGAGGCCCTGCACGATCTCGACCGTCGCGCCGCGCCGCACTCCAATTTTCACCCGGACGCGTCGCGCGGCATTGTCGACAACCTTGTAGACGAAGAACTCCTCGCCCTGGGGAACGATGGCCTCTTCAGGCACCAGCAGCGCGTTCTGCCGTTCGCCGACGATGACGCGCACGCGCACGAACATGCCGGGCCGCAGCGCGCCGCTGGTGTTGTCAAGCCGTGCGCGGATTTCGAGCGAACGGCCGTTGGCATCGATCTTCGGATTGATCGCCTCGATCACGCCCTGCCAGAGCGCGCCCGGCAGCGCGTCGGCGATGACCTCCACCGTCTGACCGACATGGATCTGCGAGAAGTTGCGTTCGGGCAGGCGGAAGTCGACCTTCAGCACTCGCACGTCCTCGATGTTGACGAGATCGGTGCCGTCCTTGACGTAGTCGCCCAGGCTCACGGTGCGGATGCCGACCGCGCCGTCGAACGGCGCGATGATCCGCATCTTCGACAACCGCGCCTGTGCCAGCCTGAGCTTGGCTTCCGCGACCTGCGCGTTCGAGGCCGCGGTTTCCTGCGCGCTCGAACTGATGAACTTGCGGCTCGCGAGATCTTCGCTGCGCTTCAGGTTCGAGATCGCCAGGTCGTATTCGGCCTGCGCCTGCGCCACCTCGGCCTCGTTCAGTGTCGCGTCGAGCGCCACCAGCAATTGGCCGCGACGAACGAGTTGGCCGTCCTTGAAACCGATCGCCGCGATCCGCCCGGAGACCTCGGGCCGAAGGACCACGCTCTCGTTAGAGCGCAGCGAACCGACCGCCTGCAACTCCTCCTTGACGGTCGTCGGCGTGACCGCTACGACCTCGACCGGCGTCGGCGCGTTTGCGCCTTTCGCCGCGGCGTCGGCCGCTTTGGCCGCTTCCTGCTTCACCTCGGCCGTGACGCCGGCCACCGCATTCGGCCCCGGCGAGGCGAGGTCGCGGCCGAAGTAGGTCGCGACGGAAAGCACGACAAGCGCGCCGATCGCAACGATCGTGACTCGATGCTTCATCAGGACTTGAGGTGGGCGGAGCGCCCGGATGGGAAGCTGACTTTAGCACCTGGGTCTCGCCGCAAACGGTCAGCCAGCGGCCAGAGACACCGATTTGACGCCCCGGTTCGCCAGTTCATCGGCCCGTTCGTTGCCGTCGTGGCCGGCATGGCCCTTCACCCAGCGCCATTCGATGTCGTGACGCGCGGCCGCGGCCTGCAGGCGCTGCCACAGGTCTGCGTTCTTGACCGGCTTGCGGTCAGCGGTCTTCCAGCCACGCCGGATCCAGTTCGGCAGCCACTCGGTGATGCCCAGCTGCACGTACTGTGAATCGGTGTGCAGCACGATGCGGCACCGCCGCTTCAGGGATCCGAGCGCCTCGATCACCGCGGTGAGTTCCATGCGGTTGTTCGTCGTCGCCGACTCGCCGCCGAAAAGTTCGCGCTCGTGATCGCCGTATCGAAGCAGCACGCCCCAGCCGCCCGGGCCGGGATTGCCCTTGCAGGCACCGTCGGTCCAGATCTCGACGACCTCGGTGGCCGTCGCCGGCTTGTCCGTCAGCGCCACGCTCTTGGCGTGCCTCATACGCGCCGCGCGCGCATACGCACGTCGTTCGCAGCGGCCTCGTCGTCGACGATGATCGCGCTCGCCGCCTCGCCGGTCGTCAGCGCGACACGCGTCGTGGCCACCGGTGTCAGGCGGCGCGACCGCTCCTCACTCTGCTTCCACACGGTGCCGATCAGCCGCATGCCGCGCACACGCTTGACGGCGGTCAGCATATAGACCGCGCCGAAGACGGGCCACCAGCGATCGCCAGCCTTCTCCATGAAGCGCCAGCGATGCAGCCAGCGCGCCGTGCGCACCGACGGTGCGTAGCAGCCGAAGCGCCCGCGCGCGAAGTCGAACGACAGCAGCTTGAGCCAGTCCTTGATCCGCGGCAGCCCGATGAACCGGCCCTCGCGCGGCAGGTACGGCGTCGCCCCGAGCCGGGCGCCGAACTGGCGCACGCCCCAGAGGCTCGCCGGGTTGAACCCGGTGATCACGACGTGGCCTTCCGGCACCAGCACGCGCTCTACCTCGCGCAGCACCTGGTGCGGGTCCGACGCGAACTCGAGGATATGCGGCATGACCACCAGGTCGATCGAATGCGTCGCGAACGGCAGTTCTTCGTAGCGATGGATCACGGCAACGCGCCGCCGGCGTTCGCCTTCTTCGCTTTCGACGACCAGCTGCCGGTCCGCGGCGCAGAAACGCAGCGGCATGCGGTTCTCGCGCAGCGCATCGATTTCCGGCAGCCCGAGCTGCAGCGCGTGGTAACCGAAGAGATCGACCACGGCGGCGTCGATCTGGGCCTGCTCCCAGCCGAGCACATAGCGTCCGACCGGGGAGCGCAGAAACTCGGAAAGCTTCACAATCGAACCGAACTCACTCATTCGCTGTCATGACTCGCGCCGTCGAACTGTCGATCACGCCGCTGCCCGCGTTCAGCGACAACTATTTCTGGCTGCTGAGCCGCGCGGGGCACGCCGTCGTCGTCGACCCGGGCGACGCGGCGCCGGTCCTGCTCGCCCTTCGCGATCGGCAGCTGCGGCTGGACGCGATTCTAGTCACGCATCATCACGGCGACCACGTTGGCGGTGTGGAAAAGCTGCGCGCCGACACCGGCGCGCGGGTCTTCGGTCCGCGCCGCGAACGGATCGCCGGCGTCGACGTCGATCTCGCAGAGGGCGACTCGGTCACCGTGCTGGACACGGACTTCATCGTCATCGAGGTTCCGGGCCACACGTCAGGACACATCGCCTACTTCACCGCGTCGCTCGCGCCACCCGCTCTGTTCTGCGGTGACACACTGTTCGGCTGCGGTTGCGGGCGACTGTTCGAGGGCACCCCCGCGCAGATGCTGGCGTCGCTCGACCGGCTCGCGGCGCTCCCCGCGAACACGCGGGTCTACTGTGCTCATGAATACACGCTAGCCAATATCCGCTTTGCTCTGGTCGTCGATCCCGCCAACCCCGAGCTGCAGCGACGCCAGCATGATGCTGCGGCATTGCGAGACTTCGGCGAACCCACCCTACCCTCGACGATCGGCCTTGAACTGCGCACAAATCCCTTCATGCGCAGCGACAGCGATGCTGTCCGAGCGGCCGCAGTGGCGCACGCCGGCGCTCCCGCCGGACGATCGCGGACGGACGTGTTTACCGCAATCCGCGCCTGGAAGAACGAGTTCCGCTGATACGCCCGCCGCTTATCCGGGCAACGTGGGCATTGCGGTTCCCGGGTTAGGTTCTAAACTCGGCCGCTACATGAAGGGGTCCGCCATCGTCCTGCGCACCAGCCGCTGCCTGCTGGCCTGCGCGCTTTCCGCCAGCCCGCTCGCGGCGCTCGCCGATGGGGACCCCTTTCCCGATTTCACCGCAGTCACCCCGGCGCCGCGGTCGGTGCCAGCGCCCGCTTCGGTGATCGCAGAACCGGCGAGCCCCGGGACCGCGGCCGCAACCGCTGTTCCTGCAGCGGCGACGGCGGCGCCCTCGTCCGCAGACGTCAAGGATCCGCTGAACCAGTTGCTGGATCGCCTGCCGGCGACCACTCCGCCCGATACGCCGCTCGCAGAGCCTGCGGTCGTTCCCGGGCCACAGGACCTCTGGCAGCGCGTGCGCACCGGTTTTCGCATGCCCGACCTCGACACGCGACTCGCCGACCAGCGCACGCGCTGGTATGCGGAGCAGGTCGAATACTTCGCGCGCATGGCACAGCGCTCGAGCCGCTACCTGTATTACATCGTCGAGGAGATCGAGCGCCGCGGCATGCCGACCGAGCTCGCGCTGCTGCCTTTCGTCGAAAGCGCTTTCCAGCCGGAAGCGGTGTCGAGCGCGAAGGCGGCGGGGCTATGGCAGTTCATCCCCTCGACGGGACGGGACTACGCGCTCGAGCAGACGATGTGGAAGGACGAGCGCCGCTCGGTGATCGACTCGACGCGTGCCGCGCTGGACTACCTGCAGAAGCTCTACGACATGTTCGGCGACTGGCACCTGGCGCTGGCCGCGTACAACTGGGGCGAGGGATCGGTGTCGCGCGCGATCGACAAGAACCGGCGCGCCGGCCGCAGCACCGCCTACACGAGCCTGAAGATGCCGCTCGAGACGCAGCACTACGTGCCGAAGCTGCAGGCGGTGAAGAACATCGTCGCCGAACCCGAGAAGTACGGCATCGAGCTGCCTCCGGTCCCGAACTCACCGTATTTCGTCGCCGTGCAGAAGTCGCGCGACATCGACGTCGGCACGGCGGCGCGCCTCGCCGAGATGACGCCGGAGGAATTCCGCGAGCTGAATCCGCAGTTCAATCGCCCGGTGATCGTCGGCGCCGCCGCGCCGACCCTGCTGCTGCCGGCGGACCGTGCCGACACATTCAACGCTAATTTCGCCGCGTGGGAAGCCACCGGCCAGCCACTCGCGAGCTGGACGACGTATCGCCTTCAACCCGCCGACACGCTCACAAGCGTGGCGAAGCGCGCCGGCATCAGCGAACAGCAGCTGCGCGAAGCCAACAGCGTGCCGCCGCGCTACCGGCTCGCTGCAGGGTCGACGATCCTGATTCCGCGCGACGAGACGATGGACGACATCTCAGCCGCCAGCCTCGATGCGCGCTTCGCGCTCGTGCCCGAAGCATCGAACCTGCGCAAGGTCACCTATCGCGTACGGCGCGGCGACACCCTCCATTCGGTCGCGCGCCGCTACAACGTCAGCGAGCGCGACGTCATCGTCTGGAACAACCTGACCGGCCCTGGGCTGTTCGCCGGCCAGCGCCTCGAGCTCACGGTTCCGGTCGCGCGGCCGCGCACGACCGTCAAGGCAAGCAAGACTGCGCCCGTCGCACACCGGCCGGCATCCGCACAAGCGAGCGCGAAGCCGCAGCAGAAGGCCACGAAGAGCACTGGCGGCAGCGCTCACGGCAAGGTCGCCGCCGCCACACGCTGAGCAGCGCAGACGCAGCGCCTATACTGCGCGCCCGGCCGAGCGGTTGAACACGAGTCCCGCTCAGGCCTCCGTCCACTCCACCGCATTCACGAGCCAATCGATGGGTTTTCTTTCCGGCAAGAGGCTGCTGATCACCGGCGTTCTGTCCAACCGCTCGATCGCCTACGGCATCGCGCAGTCGTGCCGGCGCGAGGGCGCCGAGCTCGCATTCACCTATGTCGGCGAGCGCTTCAAGGAGCGGATCACCGAGATCGCCGCGGAATTCGGCTCGGACCTGGTGTTCGACATGGACGTGTCTGACGACGCGCAGATCGCGGCGACTTTCGACACGCTGAAGCAGCGCTGGCCCGCACTCGACGGCCTGGTGCATTCGATCGGCTTTGCGCCGCGCGAAGCCATCGCGGGCGATTTCGTCGATGGGCTGTCGCGCGAAGGTTTCCGCATCGCGCACGACATCTCTGCCTACAGCTTTCCGGCACTCGCGAAGGCCGCGCTGCCGCTGATGGAAGGTCACGCCGGATCGCTGCTGACACTCACCTACCTCGGCGCGGAACGCGCAGTTCCCGCGTACAACACGATGGGGCTCGCCAAGGCGAGCCTCGAGGCCAGCGTGCGTTACCTGGCGGCGAGCCTCGGACCGCGCGGCATCCGCGTCAACGGCATCTCTGCTGGCCCGATCAAGACCCTTGCTGCTGCCGGTATCAAGGGTTTCTCGAAGATCTTCTCGCTGGTCGAAAGCACGGCACCGATGCGCCGCAACGTCACGATCGAGGACGTGGGCAACGTCGCCGCCTTCCTCCTTTCCGATCTATCCGCAGGCGTGACGGGAGAGATCACGCACGTCGACTGCGGCTTTCACGCCGTAATGGGCATTCCGGTCGGACTGGAGTAGGACCGCCCTTCGGTCCGAGGCGCGGGCATGAGCCCGGTCAGCAGGTAGTCGATCAGTTCGCGCACGGGCCGGATCGCCGCGCCGAAAGGAACCGACGAAGCTCCGCGGAAGAAAAGCCCGCGCGACAGTTCGCCACGCAAGGCAGCCGCAAGCTGGGTGTCGATACAGAACTGCCCGATGCTGGCGATGCCATCGCGCAAGCCGCACGAAGTCAGGCATTGCAATGCCCCGCTGCAGCGGCCGACCGGGTCGGGCGGTAGCTTCTTCGCCGCCCACTCCGCGGCCTCCGCACGCAGCACCGGCTCGCGCTTCAGATAGCGCTCGAGCCAGACCGTGCGCACGGCGCGCGCGGGCAGGCCCGCGACGCTGATGAACTCGAC